>TARA_R110002012_G_scaffold311108_1_pt1 | contig 198096 bp, 183 predicted proteins | sample TARA_R110002012 | Tara Oceans TARA_R110002012 (sample SAMEA4396515) | marine metagenome | biome: Westerlies Biome; feature: [DCM] deep chlorophyll maximum layer (ENVO:01000326); material: water (ENVO:00002006), including particulate matter (ENVO:01000060) such as... | depth 40 m
TCTTCCTGTTGGTTGAACGCATTACTGGTTGCGTTTGCGGGCATGGCCGCACGGGTTTCATCGCGGTTTTCCTGATAGAGCGTGCATTTGGTTTCGCGCCAAGTTGCACTGTGGGCATCCGTGGTAATCAAGAGGGTGGTCGCGGTCAAGATGAGCGACGCGAGCATAATGCCAAGGGAGGTGGGTTGAGCGGATTTCATCGTGGCTGGGGCCTTTGATGTTGCGGCACCTTGGAAGGTGCGAGGGGCGTGGCGATGGCCTGCATAATCTGGCCAGACATTGTTCTGGCGCAAATGAGTGTCATAAAAAAGGGGCGGACTTTCGTCCACCCCTAAAACCATTTGCGGATCGCCCGCCACGGGTTCTTTCATCCGGGTTCTAGCACCGGATTGATATCGGCCATTTCAAGTGTTTTGGCGTCGGCAACCGTGACAATGCCCTTGGCATCGACAGAAACGCGCCCGTCAGCGATCCAGCGGATGACTTGTGGGTAAATCTTGTGTTCCTGTTTGAGGATGCGCTGGGCCAGTTTGCCCGCATCATCGCCGGGAAGAACCGGCACAACGGCCTGTGCGATGATCGGGCCGCTATCGACCTCGGGCACGACGTAATGCACGGTGCATCCGGCAAATTTCACCCCGGCATCAAGGGCGGCCTGATGAACGCCAAGGCCCTTGAAACTTGGCAGAAGCGACGGGTGAATGTTGATCAGCCGGTCTTTCCAGCGGGTAACGAAGCTGTCACTGACCAAGCGCAGATAGCCCGCCAAGACAACAAGGTCCGCACCGGATTCTTCGATCAGGGCACTGACCGCCGCATCATATGCTTCGCGGCCGCCTTCATATCCCTTATGCGAGATGGCTTCGGCCCGGATACCCGCACGGCGGCCCCGGTCAAGCCCACCGGCATCAAGCTGGTTTGAAAAGACCAGCACGACTTCGGCGGGGTAATCGGGTTTGGCACAGGCATCAAGGATGGCTTGCAGGTTCGACCCGCCGCCTGAAATCAGGACCGCCAGTTTAAGCTTTGTTACTTGTCCCATGTACGGGCCATGTTTTTGATCACGACTTGCGGGCCATCTCCGGCGCGCGGGCCAATGAAACCGATCTGGCTGACGGTTTCGCCGTGCTCGCGCAGCAATGCTTCGGCCTCGTCGGCCTTGTCGGCAGGGACCACAACACACATGCCAATGCCGCAGTTAAAGGTACGCGCCATTTCCATGGCCGGAATGCCGCCCTGTTCGCCAAGCCATTTAAAGATCGGCAGGTATTCCCAAGTGCTGGCGTCAAAGACCGCCGTCAGGTTTTCGGGCAGAACACGCGGAACGTTTTCGGTCAGGCCGCCGCCGGTGATGTGGGCAAGGGCCTTGATGAGACCGGCCTTGTGCGCGGCCAAGCAGCTTTTGACATAAATCTTGGTCGGTTCAAGAAGGGCTTCGCCAACGGTTTTGCCCGGTGCGAACGGGGCATCGTCGGCGTAACCAAGACCAGCCTTTTCAACAACTTTGCGGACCAGTGAATAGCCGTTGGAATGAACACCACTTGAGGCCAGACCAAGGATGACGTCGCCCTCAGAGACATTGCTGCCATCGAGAAGTTCACCACGTTCGGCTGCCCCGACGGCAAAACCGGCAAGATCATATTCGCCGTCGGCATACATGCCCGGCATTTCAGCCGTTTCGCCGCCGATCAGTGCGCAGCCCGCCTGTTTGCAGCCCTCGGCAATGCCGGCCACCACATCAGCAGCATTATCGACGGATAGTTTGCCGGTGGCGAAGTAATCAAGGAACAAAAGCGGTTCAGCACCCTGAACGACAAGGTCATTCACACTCATGGCGACAAGGTCGATGCCCACGGTGTCATGCTTGTCGGCCAGAAAGGCGACTTTGAGTTTGGTGCCAACACCATCGGTGCAAGATACCAGTACCGGATCGTTATAGCCCGCAGCCTTAAGGTCAAACAGTGCGCCAAATCCACCAAGGCCACCGGAAACACCCGCACGCGAGGTTGCCTTTGCCAGCGGTTTGATACGATCGACAAGGGCATTCCCGGCATCAATATCGACACCGGAGTCCTTATAGGTAAGGCCATTGGAGGAGGTCATTTCAGGGATCCTTGGCAGCAAACATGCATGATAAATGGGCGGGAAAACCCCGCGTTTTTCATCAGTACGTCCTGATGTCCAAGTGTCACTTGCGGTCCGGGTCGCAGTTTGCAAGGCTGCTGTTTGACCAATCCGCCATACTGACGCCTTTAATCAGATGCAAGAAACAAGCTGTGTCCTACTGATAAAAAACGCGGGCTTGATAATTTCCGCTGGCCCGAAAATACTCAAACGCGGACAATATGCAATGATCACCTGCGCATGACAGAGTTTTCTTTGCAGAATGCGTTCAACATGCCACAAAGAGCAGCAATAAAGAATCACATACGACGAGATTAGGGCAAAGAGGCATAAGTGCTTACTTCATTGAAAAACATCAAGATGTTGGCTGGCGCTGCGACGGTTTCCGTGATCCTGGCGTTCCCCGCAATGGCGCAGGACATATTCACCGTCAGCGGCGTTCATGTCGATGAAAGTGCAGATACGGCTGCCGCCGCCCGCGAACAGGCGCTTGAAATCGGTCAACGTCGTGCGTTCGAAGAAGTTGTGGCGCGCCTGACACTGCCCGAAGATCGTCAGGCCCTTTCGATACCCAATACGTCCGAGATCACCAATATGGTGCGTGATTTTGGCGTGTCGAACGAGAAAACATCGTCGGTGCGCTATATCGCGGACATGACGGTACGGTTCAAGGACAATGAACTGCGTAACTATTTGCGTTTTCGCGATATTTCCTTTGCCGAACTGCAATCCAAACCCGTGATCATGGTGCCGGTCTATCGCACGCAAGGGACTGTTACCCTGTGGGATGATCCGAACCCGTGGCGTGACGTCTGGTCACGCAATGTTGCCGCGTCCGGTTTGGTACCGATCAAGGCACCGATTGGTGATTTGAGCGACATCGGAACGGTTTCGGCCGAGCAGGCGGAAAGTGGTGCTATGGAACGTCTGAGCACACTTGCCAAACGGTATGGGGCCAATGTTGCCGTTGTTGCCAGTGCCGATGTCAGTGGTCCGAGCGGCGGCGAAACGGTTGATGTGACTGTCACACGTTATGACCCGAACGGTGCGCCGCAGGTTTTTGGGGTGCGGGAAGCCACCCAGAGCGGTGAGACGCTGGATCAAACTTTGGTACGTGCGGCCAAGTCGGTTGCCGATCAGCTTTCAGATAGCTGGAAACGCGCCAATCTGATTAATTTCAGCACCGGTGGCAGCCTGATGGTGTTTATCCCGATTACCGGTCTTCAGGACTGGGCGAAGATCGAAGATAAGATGGTTGGCCTGCCGGTCGTGCGCAGTGCGCGTGTTGTGGCGATGTCGCGCCGCGAAGTTCAGCTGTCACTTGAGTTCGTCGGATCGACCGATCAGTTGCAAACCGCCCTTAATCAGCAAAATCTTAGCCTGACCCGTATGGGCGAATTGTGGTTCATTCAGCCGGTTGGGACAGACCGGTTGGAAGGCCTGTCACTTGGCGGCTAATATCGGGGGAATGGTAGGCCGTAGTTTGCCAGCAACCCAATACATCGCGGTATCTCGACGATTATCGGTTTTGGGCGTCTGGACAAACAGGGGTAACCAGACATGACATTTCGGCAGCAAGCACGTTTCTGGCTGGTTTTTACCATCGGGTTCTTTTTCCTGGTGTGGTTGTTTTCAAGCATCCTGTTGCCGTTTGTTGCCGGGATGGCGATTGCATATTTCCTTGATCCGCTGGCCGATAAGCTTGAGGCGCGCGGCATTAGCCGCACCGTGGCAACCAGCATCATTACAGCCCTTTTCTTCCTGGTTTTCCTGTTTGTCTTACTGTTGATTGTACCGATGATCGGCAGCCAGTTGGCCGGGTTCCTTGAACGGTTGCCGGGCTATGTCGACACGTTGCAGACCAATGTCGGACCTTATCTTCAGCATATTCTCGACCGGGTAGCACCCGAAACGCTGCAAAGTGTTTCCGATGCGATCAAGGGGCAAACGGCCAACGCGCTTAAATGGGTTGGCAATGTTCTGACCAATGTTCTGTCGGGCGGACTGGCGTTTTTGAACTTCCTCAGCCTGTTGTTCATTACCCCGGTTGTTTCGTTCTATCTTTTGCGCGACTGGGACAAGATCGTTGCCAAGATCGACAGTTATCTGCCGCGCCGTTCGGCCCGTGATATTCGTCAGTGCGCACGCGAAATTGACGATACCCTTGCCGGGTTTGTCCGTGGGCAGTCGACGGTGTGCATGTTGCTGGGGCTGTTTTACGGGCTTGGCCTGACACTGGCGGGTTTGGAATTTGGCTTTGTCATCGGGCTTATGACCGGGCTTGTGTCGTTCGTGCCGTATTTCGGGATGATTGCTGGATTTGCGGTTGGTTTCGGGGTGGCGTTAGCACAATTCGGGCTTGGGCTTGATCTTGGCATCGTGGTCATTGTCTTTTTGATCGGGCAGTTGCTTGAGGGTAATTTCCTGACACCGAAACTGGTGGGCGACAAGGTCGGGCTGCATGCGGTCTGGGTGATGTTTGCCCTGCTTGCAGGTGGTGCCGTGTTTGGATTGCTTGGCGTGATGCTGGCCGTGCCGGTCGCCGCCGTGATCGGGGTGCTTGTGCGCTACGGGTTAAGGCAGTATCTCGACAGTCGTTTGTATGATCATGGTTCCCATCCCCAAGAGGGTGATGGGGTCGAGAGCACCGAGAATTGAGATCACAGTGACGCGGGCCAAAACGCCACCGGAAAAGGATATCAAGAACCAGAAGGCCAATCTGCCGGGCCAAACCGATGCCATTTCGGCCGAGGTTGCCCCGCAGCAATTGCCCTTGGCCCTTGAAATGCGCCCGGCGTTGGGGCGCGATGACTTCATGGTGGCCCAAAGCAACAGCGAAGCGGTGGCCTGGATTGACCAGTGGCCAAACTGGCCTGTACCGGCGTTGTGCCTTTATGGGCCAAGGGGATGTGGCAAAAGCCATCTTGCCGAAGTGTGGCGGGCGAGGTCGGCTGCTTTGCGTGTCATGGCGCGTGATCTGGACGGGGTTCATCCCGATGATCTTTTGGGTGATGCCAAGGGGCTTGTGATTGAGGATGCCGATTTGGATGATGGTGGCGGCCTTGACGAGACCGTCTGCTTTCACATTTACAATATGCTTAAAGAGCGCGGTGGGCATTTGCTGTTGACCGCGACCCAGCCACCGGCCCGCTGGAAAGTGGCGTTGCCGGATTTGAAGTCGCGGTTGGGGGCGGCACTTGTGTGTGAGATTTCCCCGCCCGATGATGATTTGATGGTGGGGTTGTTGTTAAAGCTGTTTGCTGATCGGCAAATTCAGGCAGGCCCACAGACCATCAGTTATATCCTGCCCCGGATCGAGCGATCCTTTGTGGCGTTAAGCGAATTGGTGGCCGCGGTGGATCGGCGGGCACTGGCAGAAAAGCGTGCGGTGACCTTGCCGCTTGTGCGTAGTGTTATGGAAGAGCTTTAGATTACAACGGCTGTTAATGGTGGGGGAGACCCCATACCATGCCGGACTGATGATGCCAGACGGGCTTGTAAATTTACGCGAAATTCATAGGTATCTTCTACGGTTGCAGGTTATATTCGCAGCAATATCAATTACCGGATAGCACGTGTGAGCCCACAGCAGACCAAAGCCAAACCGTCGTTAAAAATTCAAACCAATGCGCTGATTGAAGATGGTCACGTTTTGGGGTGGCGGGAATGGATCGGACTTCCTGATCTGGGGGTGCCGTGGATTAAGGCCAAGGTCGATACCGGGGCGCGGACATCGTCGCTCCATGCGCTTTATCCAAAGCTTGTCACGCAAGACGGTAAGGATTTTGTCCGGTTTGTCCTGCCACATTATCGTGGTGACGGGCATGGACGGATTGAATGTATCGCACCACTGGTTGAGCTTCGTGAGATTCGCAGCTCGAACGGAAATGCCGAAGAACGGTTTATTGTCTCAACCCATATCGCGGTTGGACATCACAAGCTCAGGGTTGAAGTATCCTTGGCAAACCGGTCAATCATGGGCTTTCCCATGCTTTTGGGGCGTACGGCAATGAAGGCGGGAAGATTTTTGGTTCTACCATCAAAATCTTATCTTGCAGGGAAGCCCGATCAGAGTTAGATGCGCAGAAGAACGATCATGTGCCGGAACAATAGACGGGCAGGATCGTTTTTTCTTTCAGACAGTTTTATCGTTCCCGTAAACGAGATTTGATCGTTTGCGAGCCTTTTCATTCCGACCCTGGGAGCTCATTGCATGAAAATCGCGATGCTTGCGCGTAATCCAAATCTTTACTCCCACAAACGGTTGGTTGAGGCCGCCGAATCGCGGGGACATGAGATTGATATCATCAGTACGCTGCGTGTCACGATGAACATCACGTCGATGAAACCGGAAATCTATTACGGTGGTCTCAAGCTGGTCGGATATGACGCGGTTATTCCGCGGATTGGTGTTTCGGTCACGTCATTTGGTCTTGCGGTGTTGCGTCAGTTCGAAATGATGGGGGTTTATCCGCTCAATGAATCGGTGGCGATTGGCCGTTCACGCGACAAGCTGCGGTGTTTGCAGATTTTGGCGCGGCGCGGTATCGGCCTGCCGGTGACGGCCTTTGCCCATGATCCAAAGAAAACCGACGAGGTTCTTTCGATTGTTGGCGGCGCGCCGGTGGTGATCAAGCTTCTTGAAGGCACGCAGGGTATTGGTGTGGTTCTGGGCGAAACCGAGAAATCGGCGAAATCCGTGATCGAGGCATTCCGGGGGGCCAGTGTCGATATCATGGTGCAGGAATTCATCAAGGAAGCCGGCAACAGCGATATTCGCTGTTTCGTGGTCGGCGGCAAGGTCGTTGCCAGCATGGAACGGACCGGGGCGGCAGGTGATTTCCGGTCGAACATGCATCGCGGCGGGTCCTCGCGCGCGATCCGCATTACCCCGCAGGAACGCTCAACAGCAGTTGAAGCGGCCAAGGCAATGGGGCTAAATGTTTGTGGTGTCGATATTCTTCGGTCCAACCACGGGCCGGTGGTGATGGAAGTCAACTCGTCACCGGGGCTTGAGGGCATCGAAGGGGCAACGGGCAAAGACATTGCCGGTATGATCATCGACTTCATGGAAAAAGATTTCCGTCCGGGCAAGGTACGGACCAAAGGCAAAGGATAAAAGCATGCGCGAAGCCGAAACAGCCGACGGAAAACGCAAGTCTTCCAAAACCCCTGATTTTGAAATTGGCGGGAAAAAGGTTGCTCCGGGGACACGCAAGATCGTTGATATTCCGATCTCGCTTTTATCCAATCACACGCCGGTCAATCTGACGGTCAATGTTGTGCATGGCAATCGACCGGGGCCTGTGCTGTTTGTCAGCGGGGCGGTGCATGGCGACGAGATTGTCGGGGTGGAAGTCATCCGGCGGGTTTTAAAATCGCCTGCGTTGCGCGGCATGCGTGGCACGCTTTTGGCTGTGCCCGTGGTCAATGCGTTCGGGTTTTTAAATCATACGCGTTATTTGCCTGATCGGCGCGACCTTAACCGCTGTTTTCCGGGGCATGCGCGGGGATCGCTTGCCGCCCAGCTCGCACATCTTTTCCTCAGCGAAATTGTTGAACGATCCGATTTTGGCATTGATCTTCATTCGGCGGCAGTTAACCGCGTTAACTTGCCCCAGATCCGGGTCAATGAAGATGACCCCGCCATCATGGAATATGCCGAAGCGTTTGGCGCACCGATCATTTTGACCAGTCCGTTGCGTGAAGGGTCGCTGCGTCAGGCCGGGCGGGAAGCCAAGGTGCCGATCCTATTGTTTGAAGCGGGCGAGGGGCTTCGGTTTGATGAAATGTCGATCCGGGCCGGTGTTTCAGGTGTTTTGCGCGTGATGCGCAAACTTGGCATGACGTCGCAGCGCGCGGTGCGTGAACCACGTGCACCGGCGTTTAAATCATCGAACAGTCATTGGTTGCGCGCACCCGTCGGGGGGCTTTTGCGCACATTTAAACTGGCCGGTGAGTTTGTCCATGCCGGTGATGTGGTGGCCGCTGTCGCCGATCCGTTTGGCCAGACGGATGAGGAAGTCACATCGCGCGAAGACGGGCTTATTATCGGGCGAACCAACTTGCCGATTGTTAATCAGGGTGATGCGCTTTTCCATATTGCATCGATCAAGCGCCCGTCCGAACTGCAGGAACGCATGGACGCCATTGAAACCCACCTGCAGTCTGATCCGTTGTTGGATGAGGACGAGATTATTTAGTCCCTTCCCGGAATTTGGGGTGCCTGATTATGCGAGAGGTACGACAAAATCGGGGCTGGTGTCGATACAGACGCTGTCTGTTTTTGAGAGACAGGTTTGAAGATATAGGGGGGTATTTATCTGTCCGGATAAATAGCTGTTTTCAAACAGAAAATATAGGTTATGCCGTCATATCTTCATTCAAGGAGTTTTGACGCATGACAGTTCACCCCAACCACACCAAAGATTTTGTCGATTATTGTCGCTTGATCAAATCACTTTCAGCCAACACCATCAAAGCGTACCAACAAGATCTGGATATCTTCGTGAGTTTCCTTGAACAGGAAATCTCATCAGGGCCTGTGACGTCCGAAAAGATTATGGATTTTGTCGAGTATCTGAGAATCCAGCGGCAAAATAGCCCCGCGACCATTCGGCGACGGTGGATTTGTATCCGCAAATACTATTCCTGGATGCAGAGCCAAGGGTTCATAACTCAGTCGCCCTGCAACAATTTACCTGTGCGCATCCAAATACCGAGACGATTACCCAGAGCATTAAGCGAGCCACAAGTTGCAAAATTGCTTTTGGCGACAAGAACTTCGGTTTTACCGGGAGCGTCGGAGGCGCGCTATGGGAAATCCTCAAACATCAAGCTTTCAACAGACATTGCACTTCGGCTGATGATTGCAACCGGCATCAGAGTAGGGGAGCTCTGCGCCTTGCGACTGGAGGATATCTCCGCAGATGCGGAGAGATACCGTATTCGGGGAAAGGGAAGTCGTGAACGTATCGTGTATGTGATGAATCCTTCCCTTAAAGAGAAGCTAATGAGCTATATGCGCGCTCGTTACTCTGAGGGAGGCACGCCGTCATCGAATTTTTTCGTGAATAGAAACGGTTCGGTGTTAACGCCACAAACACTTCGATTGCGCATTAGAAGGCTTGCGGAACTCTCTCGATCCGAAACCAGAATCACCCCGCACTCTTTCCGTCACACTGCGGCGACGATGCTGCTTGAGAAAGGAGTGGATATTCGGTTTGTCCAAAAGCTGTTGGGCCATAGCACGATCTCGACAACCGAAATCTATACGCATGTGAGCGATCAAAGCTTGCGGAACGTGTTGCAAAATGCGGATCCAATAGCTCTTTTCGGGTAATTGGCCTTTTCCTGCGCACCAAAGGAGGTTCAAAACTATAGATAACTAGGAATTATGGATTCAAATTTCATATTAAAATTCGAGCCACAAGCTGATTTTCGTCTCCTGTATCTTGCTCGACACGTAAAGGAAAACCCTGTTAATTCCGCAAAACGTTTTGGGCAATACCCACGCTATCATCGAGAGGTTTTAGGCGTTCTCCAGACTTTAGTTGGAGATGTGTCGATCGCAGACGATGAGAGCTTTCTTGAACAAAAAATTACAAATGCCGACTACATCTTTTCTCTCATGAACCGCGTCCCCATGCGTAATGGAGAAGTTTATGTGTCCGCATTATGTGAATTTGTTGGCAGAGCCTATCTTGGCTCCAATCCTTCAGTCAGGGCTGTTGCTGAAGACAAACACTTGGCAAAGCACCTTGCCTCCTCACTTGGGGTAGATACGGCGCCTTGGATTGTTGCATCACAATCTCTGAAAATGCCATCAACGGAACCCTTCGCCGGACCATTTTTTGTGAAGCCAAGAAACGGAGCAGGGTCTGAGCATATTGACGAGCAATCTTTTGCTGTAACTTGGACTGATGCAAGCCTACGAGCAAGTCAGTTGATTGATATCGGACTGGAAGCGATCATTGAACAGTTTGTTCCAGGGGAGAATATTACCATTCCGGTGATCGGTGGCTTCCCATCAGACATTTTGCCCGCAGTGCTCCTTGAAACCCAGAGGAAATCGTCAATAATTACACACGGTGACAAATTGCAAACCACAAATATTATGCCATTTTCGATATTAGATGACTTATCAGTCCAGAAGAAGTTATCCGAAACATCTAGTAAGATTTTCTCCGCAATTGCACCGACCGACTACGCAAGGATGGATTTTCGGTACGACAAGAAATCGGGACGTTTGGCTTTCCTAGAAATGAATATCTGTTGTGACATCAGCAGCTTTGGAAGTCTTATGTTCTCAGCAAATTCGTTGGGTATTTCCCAAAGGGATCTTATTTCGCACATATTATGCTACAGTCACTTTAGGCAGAAAAGACCCGGGTAAAAGTGCGAGCGCATCAAAAGACCAATACTCCAGAAATCCGGGGCTATAGACCTGCGTTACCTTGAGTGCGTCCGGCATATCCCAAACCGAGGCCATCTTTGCGATTTGTTCTGTACCGATGACTTGCAAGGGGCCATCCATTCCAGCGATTAGTTGCGGTAGGTCTTTTGAGTTCAATTTTGATTGACCCATTGCATTTCTTAGAAGTTCAGAATTAAGCCTGTGCCTCAAGGAGGCAATCGGAACGAGATTGGATTTAAGCAAATTATCGGCCAAATCCAGAGCTGTTTCCGCTTCTTTGATTTGTCCTTGAGTTAGCCTAATCAGAGCCAAATGATTGAGCGCATATAGCTTTGGCACGTTTTCGGAAGCATATGTTATCAGCTCCTCAAGTCGTGAAGCTGCTTTGTCTTTCTGGCCAAGGTAAAATTCGCTGAAGGCCAAGTTACATATTACCTCCTCCATGTGTGCCACACCAAAGCGGGACAATCCCCTGCACCCATAGTCGAATTCAATCATGGCCTTCTCAATGTGTCCAAAATTTGCATGCATGGATCCGATGTTCACGCGACAGGTGAGAGCACCGTATTCATCCCCTTGCACCATGAATGATTGATAGGCCTGTTCCAGTATTTCTATCGCTTTGTCATGAGGAAAAACTGCCGCCGAGTTTCTTAAAAAGTAGCCATAATTTGCTGACCTATCTGGCCGGTTATTGAACGAGCTATAGAAGACTCTTGCGTCCTCGATTCTGGAAAGATGTTGTAAGCTCGCCATTCTCACAGCCCCGAGCACCGACAACACTTCAGGTTCAAGTTCTTGAGAAAGTAGACTGTCTACTTCGTGTAATGCTGAGGCGTTGTCACGACAGCGGTCGTAACAAATTGCACTAAATACCTTTACTCTTACATCACTTTTCCATCCTTTATTGAATGGCACTTCAAGCGCATCCAAGGCTTGATGGTATTTTTTGGTCGCAATCAGAAATGCGATTGAAACTAGGTAAGTAGATAGTTCTTGGGTTTGTTCAGGATTTGGCAGCGCCTCCTCAAAGCGTGTAGCGGTTTCAATACTCCCTGAGCGAATTGCGCATTCCACCAATCTCAAAGCAAATCTAGGCGCGCGTTTTTTGTCTATTTTGGAAGCTAGGTTAAAATTCAGTGCTAGCAAATATTCACTGATTTCATGCTGTTCAGTGTCAAATTTTGTCGATGTCCTATAGAGAATATTTTTAGCAGCCAGTAGGGCTACAGGATCTCCGGATAAGTCTCGTAGGATGGGGTGTGAATCTGTATTCAATCTGATGATTGAAGATCCAGAAACTCTACTAATTCGTTGAATGATTCCTGCGTTTTGAAGAGGTTTTATTGCAACAACAAGCGACCAAGATTCCGGCAGAAAAATAGCTGGATCATTTTTGGTCACTGTTTCAATAAACTTAGAGGGTAGCGGTTGATCGGCTGCAACAAGATATCTTAGAACTGCAATTTGATCGGCTGAATAGTCTTCCAATGTATCACCTCGTTTTCGCCGAGCACATGCATGAATTTCTGCAATTATTTTGTGTGCGTTCTGACCACACAACGCTTGAATTTCAGCTATTTTACAATGTGAATTTGGAAGATCGGCGGCTTCCAATAGATCCTCTGCTAGAAATGCATCTGGAGATTGGAAGTCTGTCACTATAACCTGCTGCCCAGTGCTCTGAATTCGCTCCTGTAGATAGTCGTGATTAATACGCCTGTCTGGGCGGTCGACAAATCCCAGAACAAACCTCACATTCGAAAAATTCTGACCAACTGATTCTCTGAACACATCAAATTCTTCAAAATCGAGATTTTGCGCATTGTCGATCAGAAATAGGATCTTTTTCTCAGAAAGATGGTCTTGAACGAGAGCAGAAAATCGCGCTGCACCTTCCGATGAGTGGTAGCTAGACCTTATCCTTTCAAATAGTTTATCTGTCGCGGGTTTAAGCATGCCACCACCTGGCACTAAAAAACCGAGGCCCCCGGCAACCGTGTCCTGAACGAATTTTCTTAGAACCTCAGGACGTTCGACTTTCTGCGAAATATCCTTCATTTGTTTTTCAAGAGAACTAAAAAAATTGTGGAATAACAAAGCCGGGCCGGATCGAAGACTGGACGCATACACAGTCAAACAGTCTTCTCCGGCTAAACTTTCACCTGCGTGTTGCAGGAAACTTGTCAGCCCAGATGCTGGACTTGCGAGCAAAATGCAGCATCGAGCTTGCTGCCCAGCATGTTTACAGACCGACTTTAGAAAGCCAAGCTCCGCAGTTCTGTTCTGAAACTCGAGGGAAATTTCACTACCCATAATTCCTAGTTATCTATAGTTTTGAGTTTAAGAATAAGGCCTCATTTTGCAAAGCTAAGATGAGTTGCCTGATGAGAATGGTATACTCAGAGTAGCACCGCGCGGGTGGATTGCAACACTATCAGGAGTGTGAAATCCATTTTCCCCCAACGGCGTGTCCGATCAATAAGGCCTTTATGATCAACTGCTGCAGGTGTCAGAACATCAAGTGACCCTCTGTTTGTCACATATCCTGATTCAGTGCCGAATTTCTGTCGTAGTTTTGGTGGCGAATGGCGTTTGATTTACGCCGTTTTGGTGGTTGTGCGTGCCGTAGATCAGACCTGCGCTGCGGCACTGCATTGCCCACTGGCGATTTGCGGCGTGCAATGCTATAGAAAATCTTATGGAACCAATTACAACTACAGAAGAACTTCGCGTACTTTGCGAAAAGCTGCGGACGTTCGAATATGTCACGGTCGATACCGAATTTATGCGGGACTCGACCTATTGGCCGCAACTGTGTCTTGTGCAGCTTGCCAGTCCCGAACCGGGTGATAACGGTGCGGCGGTTGATCCGCTGGCCGAGGGTATTGACCTTACCCCGATGTTTGATCTGATGCAGGACGAAAGCGTGATCAAGGTGTTTCACGCTGCCCGTCAGGACATCGAAATTTTTGTCCATCTGTCGGGCAAGGTCCCCCATCCGGTGTTTGATACCCAGGTGGCGGCGATGGTGCTGGGCTATGGCGATCAGGTTGGCTATGAAACGCTGGTCAATAAGGTCACGCGCAAAAGTGTCGATAAATCCATGCGGTTTACCGATTGGTCGCGCCGGCCGTTATCAACCAAGCAAATCAGTTACGCGCTTTCGGATGTTACCCATTTGCGGGTGATCTTCGAAGAATTCCATGAGCGGCTTGAAGCCAATGGACGTGCGATCTGGCTGCGTGAGGAAATGGACCGTCTGACCGATCCATCGATCTATTCAATTGATCCGGCAGAGGCGTGGAAGCGGCTTAAAACCCGATCCAACAGCCCGAAATTCCTGGCGGTCGCCCGTGCGCTTGGCGAATGGCGCGAAACTGAAGCCCAGCGCAAAAATCAGCCACGCAATCGCATTTTGCGCGATGATACGTTGCTTGATATTGCCGCACGTCAGCCCATGACCGAAGGCGATCTTGATAAGACGCGCGGTGTGGGACGCAACTTTGGCAGTTCCAAACCCGGTCAGGCGATTATCGATGCCATCAAGGCCGCCCTTGATAGCCCGCAAGATCAGTGGCCCACCCCAAAGCAGCGGACCGAACTGCCTGCCGGTATTGGCCCGACGGTTGAGCTGCTTAAGGTTTTGCTGAAACTCTGTGCCGAGGAAAAGGGCGTTGCCCAACGTCTTGTCGCATCGAGCGATGATTTGCAAAACATTGCCGCGGATGATGAAGCCGATGTGCCGGCCATGCGGGGTTGGCGCCGTGATTTGTATGGTCAATATGCCCTGCGGCTTAAACACGGGCAGCTTGGCCTTAAGCTTGAAAAGGGTGAAGTGACGCTGGTTGAGCTTGGCGACAATTAAGGCCAAAAACCGACATTCTGACGGAACGCAAAAACGGGGCCCCTTTGGCCCCGTTTTGTGATTCTGGTTGTCGTTCTGTTGTTGCTTTAAGCGGGGAGGGCCGCGTCAAGCAGTCCGGTGGCAATTGTTTTCGCCAGTCTGGCCGCTTCGGGCATCCCGCGGACATGTGCCGTGACGATTGCACCTTCCTTAAGCAGGGCGAGTTGTTCGGCCAAGGTTTCAGGATCAGTAGCCCCCGCCTTGGTGCAAAGCTTGGCAAGATGGTCGACGATCTCTTGCTTATGCTGTTTGGCGATGCGGTGGGCGGGGTGGTCGGGATCGGTAAACTCACCAGAAGCATTGATAAACGCACAGCCCGCAAATCCCAAATCCTTGAATGCCTGCCCCCGAAACCATTTTTCCAGAGCGTCAAACAGGGACAGGAGCTGTGCGCGGGGATCGGGTGATGCTGTTTCCATCGCATTTGTCAGCCAGTCGCGAAATTGTTCATCACGCCGGGTAAGGGCGGCCAAAATCAATTCGTCTTTCGAGCCGAAATGCTTATAGAGCGTCATTTTGGCGACGCCGGATTCGGACAGGATTTTGTCGATTCCAGTCGCGTTAAAGCCCTGTTTGTAGAACAAACGCAGGGCTGTATCGACAAGTTCGTCGCGGCGCGATTTCAATTTTATATCTCCAGTAGTCAGACCGTTCTGTATATATATGTGCTATAGGGCACAGAAAATCAACGATTTTCCAGTGATGGAATGACCGTTCAAAAATTAATTTGACAAATAGACAGATCGGTCTGTATATATATTTCCATAGTTGAGAGTTCTTCTCCACACACAAAGGAAAATGACCATGACCCGTATTTCACTTCCTGCTTCTATCGATGCTGCTCCGGCAGGTGCCCAGCCGCTTCTTGAAGCTGTAAAAAAGCAGATTGGATCTGTGCCGAACCTGTTTCGTCTGACGGCAAACAGCCCGGCCGGCCTTGAAGGCTATCTTGGTTTGAGTGGTGCGCTGGCAAAGGGGGCGCTTGATGCCCAGACGCGTGAGCGTATTGCCCTTGCGGTTGCCCAGATCAATGGCTGTGACTACTGCCTGTCGGCGCATACCTATATTGGTAAAAACCTTGCCAAGCTTGATGATGCCGAGATCGCGGCAAACCGGAATGGTCGTTCGACCGACGAGAAGGCGGATGCTGCTGTGCGTTTTGCCGTTGCGCTTGTACAGAACCGCGGACAGGTCAGCGAAGACGATGTCAAGGCGGTTAAGGCGGCAGGCTACGGCGATGCTGAGCTTGTCGAGATTGTTGCCCATGTCGCCTTGAGCACCCTGACCAACTACCTAAACGAAGCATTTGATACGCCGATTGACTTCCCTGCGGTGCATGCCGCTGCTGCGTAGGGGTGACCCTGCGTTCGGGAATGCCCCGGTCGATGGTTCCCCCCAACCGCATTATTGCCCAAAATCGACCGGGGTATCTTTTTTCGCTTCAGCATCAAGGAAACCAAACAATGTCACGACCACCGTTGCCTCCATTCACCGAAGAAACGGCCAAGCAGAAGGTCCGCATGGCCGAAGATGGCTGGAACAGCCGCGATCCTGAAAAGGTTTCTTTGGCCTATACGCCCGACAGCAAGTGGCGCAACCGCGCAGAGATTTTTGAAGGGCGTGAGAATATTGTCTCCTTCCTGACCCGTAAGTGGCAGAAAGAAATCGAGTATCGCCTGATCAAGGAACTTTGGGCATTTCATGAAAACCGCATCGCGGTGCGGTTTGCCTATGAATACAGCGACGATAGCGGCAACTGGTTCCGGGCCTATGGCAATGAGAACTGGGAATTTGATGAGGACGGTCTGATGCGCTATCGCGTCGCATCGATCAATGACAAGCCGATCACCAACGCGGAACGCTTGTTCCACTGGCCGCTTGGCCGTCGCCCCGATGATCATTCGGGACTTTCCGAGCTTGGTTTGTAGTCCCCAACGGTCTCCCTTCGCCACGTATTGATGCCCGACAAGCTAAGTAAAACCTTTTCTACACCGGCATGCATTGCAGCGCGCCCCTTACGTCGTGAGGGCAGTTTCGAATGCCTCCCTGAAAAACGCGAACGGGGCCGTGATGGCCCCGTTTCTTTGTTGCTCTGTCACGAACTATTCCGCAATTGATCAGGAGGCCAAAGCCCTTTTCAGGAAGGCTTCAACTGACTCTGCCGGACGTCCAAGCAGGCGTTCGATATCCTTGCTGACAGTTTCGTAATCGCCTTTTTTCGCACCGACATAAAGACCGGCCAGAGCTTCGACCAGATGGCCGGGCAGGCCGAGGCTGGTGAGAATGCCACTGTGGATTTCTGCGGGCAGGTCGACATGACTGACCGGTTTGCCGGTTGCCGCGGCGATGTAGCTTGCGATTTCGGCGTGGGTGACTGCCTTGCCACCGGTCAGGTCATAGGTCGCATTGATGTGATTTTCTGGGGTGGCAAGCACGACGGCGGCGGCTTCTGCCAGATCATTGCGTGGGATGTAGGTGATTTTTGCATCGCCTGCCGGGGCGCCAAAATCACCGGTTTCAAGCGCATGCGGCACACCGGCCATCAACAGATCGGCATAGAAGCTGTTGCGTAAAAGCGTATAACGCAGCCCGCTTTGCTTGATGTAATTTTCGGTATCAAGGTGAATGGCCGAATAGGTGAAATCGGCATCGGCTTTGGGGTCGATGATGCTGGTATAGACCAGATGTTTGACCCCGGCGGCCTTGGCGGCATCAACCGCAGTGCGGTGTTGGGCAATGCGCGTGGCATTGTCGGCTTCACCCGAAATGATCAGGGCGGTGTCGATATCCTTGAAGGCCGCGGTCATCAAAGCAAGGTCATCAAAGTCGCCATGGCGGACGTCAATGCCTTTGGTCGCCAGATCATCGGCCTTGGATGGTGTGCGGACACTGACCGCGATGTCGCTTGCGGGGATGCGGTTAAGCAGGTGCGCGACAACGAGGCTGCCGAGCTGGCCGGTGGCGCCGGTAATCAATGTTTTCATTTTGTATTCTCCGATGTGTGGTGGTCAGGCTATCGCCTGTTCATGGGAGAAATCTGGACCGAATAACGCATATGATCAATTCGATGGGTGTGATAATATGTATGTATGAAAATCGATGAATTGGACCTTGATTACCGGTTGCTGCGTTTGTTTCTGACGATCTATGACGAAGGATCGGTGACAGGGGCGGCAAACCGTCTTGGTGTTGGGCAACCCACGGTCAGTCATGGGCTGGACCGGTTGCGTCAGATTATTGGTGATCCATTGTTTGTGCGGTCGGGGCGGAACATTTCACCAACCGCACATGCCGATGAAATGGCGGTGCGGGTCCGCGCCTTATTGCAAGACATGCGTAATTTGACGCGGGTGGGGGCATTTGATCCACAGAACCCTGATCATGGCGCACGGTTTGTTTTGGGCACCAATGATTATGAGGTGGCGGTTATCTTACCGGCCTTAATAAAGCGCATTCGATCCTGTGCAGCGGACATAAGGCTTAAGGTCGTGCCGGTGACGGGGGGCGAGCAGGTTGTTGAGCTGTTGCGCGAGGGCAAGCTTGATCATGCGATTTGCCTTCAGCTTGCGGGTAAGTTTGGCGATATTGCTCAACAAGCCCTGTTGAGCGAGCACATGAGCTGTTTTTATGATGCGGCGTTTCATCCAGTACCACCTGATACGGCTGACCGTTTTTGTGCTGCTGCCCATGCCCGCGTGATGCTGGGAAATAATGATACGTCGGCGGTGGATGAAGTGTTGCACGCCCAAGGCCGATCACGCCGCACAGTGTTGCAGGTGTCAAACTTTGCCAGTGTCGCCAGTTTGATGCGCGGCACGGATGTGATTGCGACCTTGCCGTCGCGTCTGGCCGGGGGCGTTATGCAGGGATTTGGCCAGTGCGATTTCCCGTTTGATTTCGCGGCCTATAAATTCAGCCAGATATGGCACGTACGCAATGCGGAAAATGCCGCGCATAAATGGTTGCGCGGCGAGATTTTCAGAGCGACACGCAATTTGCCGTAGCAGGACTTGGGCGATGATCTGCTCTTTGACAGTGCAGTCCAGTCATCTTGGCAGTATCGATGGGGCGTCACGAACACTTAGTCGATGGTTACTTATCTTGAAATGCGTCGAGAAAATTTTGAACATTGCCGTAAAGCAAGGTTTCTTTTTCCTTTAAATCTTCGTCATTTAGCTCCCACCAACGAGTTTCCAGAAGTTTTTCGATTTTGTCATCGTCAAAACGCTTTCGGATCAATCGAGCGGGGTTTCCTCCTACAATAGCGTATGGTGGCACATCTTTCGTGACTATGGCGCCAGCAGCGACAACAGCACCTGTACCGATTTTTACGCCAGATAGAACGATGGCTCTCGCGCCAATCCACACATCGTGACCAAGACTGATTGAACCCTTGGTAATAGCGTCCTTGTTGCCCTTATCGGTATTCCACAACAGCGTTTTGAAGGGAAATGTGCTTGGGAAATCCAGAGGATGATCCACCTTACACAAAAAAAGCACGTCAGGACCGATAGAGCAATAAGACCCAACGTTGAGCTGGGCGTCTATAGATGCCCCAGCGACCATATTCTTTTTCAGTCCGTATGAATGTCGACCGACCGATACATGATCCGGGAGTTTTGACGATTTAGGCGAAACGCCGAAAATCTTTCGCAAACGATCTTTAAATTTCATGGGCTTGCCACCAATCAACGCAGGTTTTTAGTGCAGCTTTCAGATCATACTTTGGACGAAAACCAATTTTTTGTTCAAGGAGGGTTGTGTCGGCGACGAGAAAAGGCGGTTCATCCGGGCGGTCGGGCATACTGCCCGGGGCGAGCGTTCCCTGGCCAATAATTGCTCTGAGCAAATTTGCAACTGACAGTAGGCTGTAGCCTTCGCCACTTGCGATATTGACAATTCCTTTGAAATCGTTGTGTTCAAAGACTTGTGCAAATGCCTCACCAGCATCCGCGACATGCATGAAATCACGGACTTGGTTTCCCGAACTCATCTTTGCTGATTGATCATCAAGGAGGGCATTGGTGATCGCCGGCACAAAACGACCGGGGTTCTCATGCGGGCCACACAACAGGAACAGTCGGCCCCACGCGATAGAGGCCCCTTCTTGTGTGTTCAGGTCGAGACAGTGATGGGCAAGACGGAGCTTTTCTTGCCCATATAATGTAGCGGGCAGGCAATTAGCACTTTCACCGAGCTTTTCGGTGCAGTTTTGCCAATCGTATTCGGCGCAGCTGCCCGCGATGGTCGCTCTTTTGCCGCCGTGATCATGAAAGCGGTTTAACAAGTCGATGCTTGCATCCCGCCAGTCCGGATTGTCTTTCGCATTCCAGAAATGGCCGTGCGTGGTTTGCCAAGCCAGATGAAGAAGGCCATCGGGTTGTTCTGTGCGAATAATTGTCTTGCGAAATTCTGCGTCAAGAAGATCACCGACGATGTGGTGACTGGCTTTTGCATTTATTTCTGAACGGCTACAGGTGATCACATCATGACCGGCGGAGGTCAAAGCCGCGCAGGCATGCGGTCCAATGAGGCCGCTGGCACCGGTGACAAGAACCTTCATTTTTGCGGCTCGTAGTCGGGATAATTTGCGTCGCGATCATTGATGATCGTCGGATTTTCCGGCCACGTGATGGCAAATGCCGGATCATTCCATCGAACGCCTGCAGCAAGTTCGGGAACGAATGGTGCACCCATGAGATACAGCACCTCGGTATCTGGTTCCAGCGTCAGGAAACCATGTGCGCAGCCCTGGGGAATGATGAATGATTTACGGTTGGTCGCAGACAGTTCTTCTGCCGTCCATTTGCAGTATGTAGGCGAGTCTTTACGCAGATCGATCACAATATCGATAATCCGGCCGGCAATGCAGCGAACGATTTTGGGATCGCCTACGGGGGATTTTTGATAATGCATGCCGCGCAATGTTCCTGCCTTGTAGTTGAAGGACAGGTTGGCCTGCTTTATTTCGAAATCATGGCCGTTTTGGGATAATTCTTCTGCACAAAATGTACGTGCAAAGAACCCCCGATCGTCCTCGTGTTTTTCGAGATTGATCAGTTCGACACCAGGGATTTCTGTCTTGGTGATTTTCATCCCACAACTTCTACTTCTGGAACCGCCACAAGAAACTGTCCGCCCCAGTCCTTAACATAGGAGACGTCTTTCATGATTTCGTTCTGAAGGTTCCATGGCAGGATCAGAACGTAATCCGGTTTGGACGCTTTAAGTTTGTCCGGGGCATGGACAGGAATATGGCTTCCCGGCAAAAGGGTGTTCTGTTTGTGGGGATTCGCATCGACAACGAAATCGATTAGGCCGTTATCAATGGCGCAGTAATTCAAAAGTGTGTTGCCCTTTGCCGCCGCACCGTATGCCGCAACGGTTTTCCCCGCAGTCTTTGCCTTTTGAAGGAAGTCCAGAAGGTTCCTGCGGATCGCGCGCACCTTGGTGTCAAAGCCGTCGTAGCACGCAAGCGTGGCAATACCTGCCTTGGTTTCCTTCGCGCGAAGGTCTCGCAAGTTCTGAGTTTCAGAACGTGTGCCCGCTGCTTTTTGAGCCCAAACACGCAGGCTGCCGCCATGTGTTGGCAGTTCTTCGACATCAAAGACCTTAAGGCCATTCAGCTCAAAACATTTTTCAACAGCATAGAGCGAAAGATAAGAGAAATGTTCGTGGTAGATCGTATCAAACTGCGTTTTCTCAAGCAGGTTCAAAAGGTGTGGGAACTCAAAGGTCGCAACACCGTCATCCTTGAGAACGGTTGCAAAACCCGACACGAAATCGTTGATGTCAGGAACATGCGCGAGAACGTTGTTGGCGGCTGTCAGGTCAGCATGGCCGTATTCTGCGACAACCCTTTGCGCAGTTTCCGTGCCAAAGAACGCAACGAGGCTGCGGACACCTTTTTTCTCTGCTTCTGCGGCAACATTTGCAGCAGGCTCGACCCCAAGAACGGGCACGGACTTCTGAATGAAATGCTGCAATAGGTATCCGTCATTTGAGGCAACCTCGACGACGAAAGATTGGCCATTCAAGTCTAGTCTTTCTGCCGCTTTTTGGCAGTATTGGCGGGCGTGTTCAACCCAGCTTGTCGAGTAGCTTGAGAAGTAAGCATAGTGACTGAAAATTTCTGACGGCGGAACCACGTCGTCAACTTGAACCAGAAAGCACGTGTCGCAAACACGAGCGTGCAACGGATATCGTGGGTCTTCTGTGTCTGCGCGGTCATGGGAAACATATGAGTTGGCAAGAGGGCTCAGCCCAAGATCGACGAGGGTATGCTTAAGGTCAGTTCCGCATGCGCGGCAAGTTGGCGTTGTCATTTTATATCCATCATCGATTCAAACGAGGTGACTTGTGCCTCGGTTATTTCGCGCATATTCTGCCCGTCTACGTGTGCTTTATGCCAGTCAATAATCCATTGGACGCATGAGGGCAAATCAAGGCGTGGTTGCCAAGACAATGTTGACGCTGCCAGGCTTGAGTCCAATGCAAGGGTAAGCGCCTCTTTGCGGGCATTTGTCGTATCCTGCTGCGCAGTTCCCATGCGGCTGCCCCATGCAGTGAGTAGCAAACGTGTCACATGCTCAACTGTATGCGAGCCGTTCGGGCCGAAGTTCAATGCGGGCAGAGATGTTTTGCCTTCGACAGCAGCCTGCAAATACATCAAATAGCCTGAAACAGGTTCAATTACATGCTGCCAAGGGCGGGTTGTCGCGGGGTTTCTGAGTTCAACGGCCTGATCATTTATGGCGGCCGCGATGATATCGGTCATTAACCGATCTTCAGACCAGTCTCCGCCGCCGACGACGTTGCCTGCACGTGCCGTAACCACAGGAATATGTCGTTCACGGAAATAGCTTTGCGCAAAGCTGCGCGCGACAATTTCCTGACACCCTTTCGACGCGCTGTAGGGATCACGTCCGCCAAGTGGGTCGTCTTCGCGGAAAATGATCTCGCCTTTGGCCTGATCATAACTGTCGTTGTCATAGGCCTTGTCGCTTGTAACAACCAAAACGCCTGCCAGATTTTTACAGTCGCGTAAAGCGTCGAGCAAGTGTGCCGTTCCCATGATATTGGTCGCCATGGTCTCGACCGGCTCTCGGTAGGCGCGGCGTACGAGTGGCTGTGCTGCCATATGCAAAACAAGTTCCGGTTCAACTTTGTCGACCATCTTTTTGACAGCAGCGTGGTCTCGAAGATCGGCAATCGTCTCCGAGGCATATGATAGGTCAAGCAAATCGTGAAGATTTGGGGTTGTTTCGGGAGCAAGCGCAAAGCCGTGAACCTCGGCCCCCATCTGCATCAGCCACGTTGCGGTCCAACTGCCCTTAAAACCAGTATGGCCGGTCAGCAAAACACGTTTTCCGGACCAAAACTGACGAAGGTTTTTACTTGGCAGCATCTTTTACCAGACCTTCCAAGGTGCGTTGCCCGCAGACCAGAGCTTTTCCAGCAACTGTTTTTCGCGCAGGGTATCCATTGGCTGCCAGAAACCATCATGGCGCCAAGCGGAAAGTTCATCACGCTCAGACAGGTTGCGCAGGGGATCTGCTTCCCAGACAGTTTTGTCTTCAGTGATTTCGTTCAGAACCGATTTTTCGCAGACAAAGAATCCGGCGTTGATTCGTGCGCCATCCCCAAGCGGTTTTTCCTGAAATGCGGAAACCCTGTCGCCGTCAAGGACAGTTGCACCAAAACGACCTGGCGGGGAGACAACCGTCATTGTTGCTTTTCGACCCTGCTTCTTGTGGAACTCGATGCTGGCAGAGATGTCGACATTTCCAAGGCCGTCGCCATAGGTCAGACAGAAAGGTTTGTCGTCATCCAGGTAATCACCAACGCGTTTGATACGCCCGCCTGTCATACTGTCTAAGCCTGTGTCGACCAAGGTGATCTTCCAAGGTTCGGCAGTGGCATTGTGATACTCAAGACTGTTTGAGGCCATATCAATCGTGAGGTCGGCGTGATGCAGGAAGTAATTGGCAAAATATTCCTTGATCACATAGCCCTTATAGCCAAGGCATATGATGAATTCGTTCACACCATGTGCGGAATAGATTTTCATCAGATGCCATAAAACCGGTTTTCCGCCGATCTCGACCATCGGTTTTGGCTTAATCGACGTTTCTTCGCTGAGCCGACTGCCGTAACCGCCTGCTAGAATTACTGCCTTCATAAGAAAAGGGTTCCACTCATTCAGTTTTATGCGCCAAATGCTGCTATCGAATATTTGCCGGGGGCAGCTTGGATGCTCTTACACCGATCACGGCTGCTAGCGAACCGGCGGACCTTGCCAAATCACGCCAGCCTTTTTTACGTTGCAAAGTTAGTCCATGCAGTAGTGCCTTACCTGCAAAGCGGGCGCAATATGTTACGCCAAGGTAAGCGCCTGCCGGACGTCCTTTGTACTTGGTTTCAAAGTATATTCTTGACCAAGCAATGTTCCAGAACTTTTCCCAGTAGTACGCTCGGTTCGGTCGTACGGACCCACCGTTCAAATGTGTTACAACCGATGCTGAGACGAGTATAAGGCTGTGGCCTGCCTTGCGTAAACGCATGCACATATCGTCATCTTCAAAGTAAAGATATATCTCGGGATCATAGAAGCCAACCGTCGATAAAACGTTCATACGGACGAGGTTGACGGCACCCGAAAGAAATTCGACACAAGCAGGGCCTTCTGGTGCGCATTCATAGGCCAACTTGCCATGTGACCTTCGCTTCCACAGTTCTACATCGTGGCTGAGTTCAAGGTCGCCATTTGCATCCTTGTGGATCGGTCCAAACATCGCAGCTTCGCGGTAGGTGTCTGCGGCATCGACAAGTGCATCAATGGCGCCTTCGGCCATCACGGCATCTGGATTGGCCAAAAGGGCAAATTCAGTATCAACCTTTGCAAGTCCCTGGCTGGCGGCAGCACCGTAGCCAAGCCCTTTGCTGTTTCGAATGATCAGCGCATCTGGCCGAATTTCGGAAACAATATCAAGGCTATCATCAGTTGATGCGTTATCAACAACGATCAATGGAATTTCTTTGGGCAACGACTTCAAAAGGCCACCAATGACAAGGCCGCCGTTATGGGTAATCGTAACTACTGTTGTTCTCGCTGCCATCAATATTCCCTGCAAAATGCGTATTTCTTGCCAATGGCGGTGAACATATTCAATCTAACAATAATGTCCAATGAGAGATTGCAGTCTGCTCCATAAATTGCAGCATTCCTTTGGTCATTCTAGGGTTTTCGATGTTTTTCCGGCATAAAATTATATGGAACTGCGCCCAACAACCGAAATACCGCCGACCCAGCGTGTGCCGGTGAAGTTATCGAGGTAGTTGCGTTGTCCGGCCAATGTTTGGTGCCCGGTGTCGGTTAGGGTGACGGTGCGTTCTGCCCAGTTCGCATCCCTGTCATCGGATGTGATGGTGAAAAGGGGATCGACGCAGGTCATCATCCGTTGCACATCGGCCCAGAACATCAAATCACCGAGATAAGGTAATGGATCATAGGTGCGCATCAGGTGGCCAAAGGTTTTGCTGACCGTGATGGAACCATGGTCCGCAATGATTTTCAGGGTCAGTTTCTGTGTCAGGCCAAGTCCGGTTTTGGGATCGGGTAGTTCGGCATGGTGGCGTTGGAGTGCCGTGATCATATGAGGCAGGGGGCCGGGACCCGATGTGATGAAGTCGGTCAAAAGATCGGGGGTTGGGGATCGCACCGCCTGCCAGGCTTTGCTGCCAAAGGTCAGCATGGCATCGGTGACGGGGGCCCGATGATTTTCCCAGCACCAGATCAGAAGTTCGGGGGAGAGTTGCCCCAAGCCGATGAAGCGTTCAACGCCGGGGACAGCACCGACGGATATTACCTCAAGCTGTGTCTCCGGCCGGGTGGTTTTGATGAAATCGATCAGGAAGGCCAAGATCAACTGGTCGTAACTGTCATGTTCGAACCACAGGACCACATGGTCATACTCGCCGAGCGTTGCCAGTGCGCCATATTCGCGTTTGGCCCGTGCCAGCGCATCTTTGGGGACGATATCGTAAGCTTTGGCGATAAAATCCGCGCGGGTTTGAACGAACTGATCAAGGGGAAGGTCCGGGACCGGTCCCTGACAGAACGGATCGGAAAACTCGAGGAAGGCCCCTTTGAATCCGACAATCTGAAGGCCGTGGCGGATGTCTGATCCGCAGCGCAGATGCAGGGTTTTATCTGTATCCAGTGTTGCCGGGGTGCCATTTTTGATCTGGCGGTTGCGTTCGGCAATCTGATCGATATGCGCCTTCATTTTCGGCCAGCTGGCAAAGCCGTTCTCGCGTGCGATGACCCATTGGGCATCGGCCAGTTTGATGTCAGAAATTGTCTGGGGCGTCGGGGTGAAACCGGTCTTTTCAAACCGTGCGACGGCATCGCCGGTTTTGGCGCCAAGCGCGCGCAACAGTTCTTTGGCGCGTTTGCGTTGTTGTTCAAGGTTAAGCCGACCATCAAAGATCGGACTTTTGGCAGGTTGGGTGGTTTTGGATTTCGATGTGCGTGACGCAGACATACGATTCCCCTGTTTAAATCGCCTGTGTCCGCCAGACAGGCAAGGAAACCGTGTGTTTCGTAATGTCGAACCGGGCGCAGCCCTTTCCGCGGACGGGGTGCTTGGAAAGCCCGGTTAATTTAGCGGTTTTGAAACCGGTTGCAAAGACTTATCAGCTTAACCGGGCGGGTGGATAACAGGGTTATGACTGTCGAACTTCGCTGTCGCGGTTCATCAGTTTGGCCAATTTTGACAGGCGTTGTTCAACCACTTCGCCGTAAAGGGTGGCGATGTTTTTGTTGAATTCCAGAACCACCTTGTTGTCTTCGATCTTAAGCGATGTTTCCGGCAGGATGCCTTCGACCCCGCCCGAAAGCGTATGACCCAGACGGATAACATGGCCGATCAGACGCCCTGTCAGGCGGGTTTCGTCGTCCAGAATGCGGTCGCTGGAGGCATCACCTTTGAAGTTTCCAGTGTAGCGCGACCCGATGGTATAGGCCAGAAACACCCGATCATGATGGTTCAGGTCAAGGTATGGGTGGCGCAAAATTCGGTTGTAGCTTTGGATGGCGCGGTAATCGGGATGTTCGTTCCAGCCGATATCACCGATGATGCAGGCCGCAAGCCGCAGGCGTTCAAGGTTGTTTGGCAAGTCTGCAAAAAGCGGAGCACACCAGCGAAACAGTTCTTCGCCATGCTGATGAAAGCGTTCGCCGTCCTCGGCAAAGCTTAAGCAGGCATCAAGCAGCGGATCACGTTGACGCAGGTCTTCGGGCAGGACTTCATACATCCAGCCTTCGCGCAGGCCATGGCCGGAAAAGACGACTTCGCGGGGCTTCATGCGCGCCATTAACATGTTCATGACCAAGGCCGCATGGGGCAGGCTGTCGATACGGCGTTTTGATACACCGCCAACTTTTTCAAGCGATACGCGGCTTTGTTGGGAGATGATATGGGTCAACTCGTCCATTTCACTGCACGGCATTGCCAGATTGTGGACAACGGAAATCGGGTAATCTTCCTGGGCGATGAACAGTTTGGCAATTGAGCGCCATGAGCCGCCAACGGCAAAAAGCTGTTGGCCGCTGGCGTTTTGTAGCCAATCCACACTATCAAGATGGCGGGTGATTTCGGCGGTTAGACGGGCCCGGTCAGAGCCAAAGACGGCCTGCAAACGCATCGCACCGAGCGGCAGGCTGACGCGTTCCTTGATTTCGCCCTGATCAAGTAAAACCAGTTCAAGCGACCCGCCGCCGATATCGCCCATGACGCCACTTGCACGCGGGTCACCGGAAATAACGCCAAGGGCGGAAAGGCGGGCTTCTTCAAGCCCGTCAATCACTTTGACGACAAGGCCTGTTTCAGCCTCGATACGGTCACAGAATTCCTTGCCATCGGTTGCGGCACGAACGGCCGCGGTGGCCAAAACATCGACATGCGACACTTTCATGGCGCGCAAAAGCGTGGCAAAGCGCTGCATGGCGACAACGGCAAGTTCAACCCCCTCCGGGTTGAGCTTGCCGGTATCTTCGGGGTCGCGACCCAGCCCACACATGACTTTCTCGTTGAAAATCGGGGCCGGGGCACGGGTCATACCATCGAAAATTACAAGGCGTACCGAGTTGGAGCCAACATCAATAATCGCAATGCGGTTGGAAGCTCTTTGGTCAGTCAGCATACTTTTGATGGCACCTGTTGGTCGTCTGTCTGCGGCGTGTTGATGTTAGTCATCAAGCTGCAATACGGGGACATTCGGGTCCGCCTCGTTCAGAGCGCTTCCACGGCCTGACAGAGACGGGTTGGTCATGAAGTATTTATGTGACGAAAACGCTTTTTCACCGCCTTCGCAACGTTCGTATGAACCATCCGCCTGCAAATACCAAGCCTGCGCTGTATCTTTAAGGTTTGCAATCATGATCTGTTCGATGATCTGGCGCTGACAGGTCGGGTTCTCAACCGGCACCAGCGTTTCAACCCGGCGGTTCAGGTTCCGTGGCATCCAGTCGGCCGACGAGATAAACGCCTTGGCCTTGCGCGAGGGCAGCTTTGCCCCATTGGCAAAGACAACAATGCGCGAATGTTCAAGGAACCGTCCGACAATCGATTTAACCCGGATGTTTTCCGAAAGTCCCGGGACACCCGGACGCAGACAGCAAATGCCGCGAATAATCAGTTCAATGTGAACCCCGGCTTCGCTGGCGCGATAAAGTGCATCAATCACCACAGGATCGACCAGACTGTTCATCTTGGCCCAGATGCCGCATGGCTTTCCAGCCTTGCTGTTTTCGATTTCCTGATCGATGTGGGCCAGAAGGGTCGGGCGCATGGTGTGTGGGGCGATGGCGATTTTTTCAAGCGAGCGCGGTGTCGCGTAGCCGGTCATGAAATTAAAGATGCTGGCGGCATCCCGCCCAAGGGCCGGATCACACGAGAAGAACGAAATATCGGTATAGAATTTCGCCGTGATCGGGTGGTAGTTGCCCGTCCCAAAGTGAACGAATGTACGAAGCCCATGGGTTTCGCGGCGGACAACAAGCGATACCTTGGCGTGGGTTTTCCAATCAAGGAAGCCATAGACCACCTGACAACCCGCACGTTCAAGATCGGCCGCCCAGCGCAGGTTGGCTTCTTCGTCAAAGCGGGCTTTAAGTTCGACCATGGCGGTGACGGATTTTCCGGCCTCGGCCGCTGCAATCAGGGCTTTGACGATCGGGCTGTTTTCCGATGTGCGATAAAGCGTCTGTTTGATGGTGACCACGTCCGGATCACGCGCAGCCTGTAGCAGGAACTGCACGACAACGTCGAAATCCTCGAACGGGTGATGAACCACCAGATCCTTTTTGCTGATCGCGGCAAAACAATCGCCGCCAAAGTCACGTACCCGTTCAGGGTAACGCGGCGAGTAGGGGGCGAACAGCAAATCATGATGCAGATCAGAATCGATCAGTTGTTTGACGTCAACAACGCCAAGAAGGCCATCGACCTTAACGACTTCTTCAAGTGCGACGTCAAGTTCGTCGATGACGAAATCAAGCAGGTCTTCGGGGATGTGGGCGTTGACCTTAAGGCGGATGATGCTGCCGCGACGGCGGCGCTTTAGGGCTGTTTTAAAGACGCGGACCAAGTCTTCGGCTTCTTCTTCGATCTCAACATCCGAATCGCGGATGACGCGGAAGAACCCGTGTTCGATCATATCAAAACCCGGGAACAGCTTGTTGAGATACAGCAAGATGGCCTGTTCGACCGGCAGATATCGTTCATTACGGCCCGGAAGACGCAGGAACCGGCCAATTTTTTGCGGAACCGGGATCAGACCACGCATGTTATGCCCGTCAGCCGGGTCAAACAGCTGCATAACAATGGTAAAGCCAAGGTTCGGGATGAACGGGAACGGATGGGATGGGTCAATCGCAAGCGGGGTTAAGGTCGGGAAGATTTCACGCATGAAATAGCCATCGAGCCATTTGCGGTCGGTCTGGGTCAGATCGGATTGATCAATGACCGAAATGCCCTGTTGTTCCATTTCCCGGCTGAGCTGACGCCAGATGCGTTGCTGATCCTGCATCAACTGGTTGGCATCAAAGGTGATGGCGCGCAGCTGTTCAGACGGGCTCATGCCATCCTGACTGACCTTGGTCATGCCCGCGCGGAGCTGGCCGACGAGCCCTGCGACACGGACCATATAGAATTCATCCAGATTGCTGGCTGAAATCGACAGGAAACGCAGCCTTTCAAGCAGCGGATGACCACTGTTCTGGGCTTCTTCAAGCACGCGATTGTTAAAAGCCAGCCATGAAAGTTCGCGGTTGATGAAGCGAGTTTCCGAATCAATGGCGATCGCGCTTGATTGAACTGCAGCGGCGTGTGACACGCTATGCCTCCTGCGGATTGAGGGGATGTCTTTGAATTTATGCGACATGTCCCGGTTGCAAATGGAGTATAGGATAACTGCTTACGCCCGTGCAATTTTCTTAAAGTTATGTGTCAGTTTTTCTGATGGCATCCAAGGCCGCGATATGGCATGGAATAACACCGTTTGATCATCATTCGCGACGACAAAGAAACCAAGACATGAAGACGTTATTGCTTCTGAGGCATGCCAAATCGAGCTGGGCTGAACCGAGCCGGGTTGATCATGACCGTGAACTGAACCGTCGCGGGGAAAAGGCCGCCCCGTTTATGGGGCGCTTTTTACGCGAGCATGATCTGGTTCCAGACCTTATCTGGTGTTCGACAGCGGCCCGTGCGGTGCAGACACTTGGTCTGCTGGGGCGTGATTTTGCCGGGCATGCGGATGTTATCTATAGCGAAGATCTTTATATGGCCAGCGAACGCACGTTGCTTGAATGTTTGCATCACACCCATGACGAAGCAAAACGGGTGATGATCATTGGCCATAATCCCGGCATTGAGAATTTTGCCAAAGAATTGTACCGCGATGGGGATGAGGATGCGCGCGCGATGATGGAGCGCAAATATCCAACCTGTGCCTTGGCGCATTTCGAATTTGATGTGGAAAACTGGGCAGATAGTCAATTTGAGGCCGGGCGCCTGATGGGCTTTACCAAGGTCAAGGACTTGCAGGCGGCCAAAATCGGTGCGGATTGATTGCACCCAACGGCGAGACCGCACTTGACGCGGTGCCCCCAGAAGCGTTTTATACCGCTGAAATTTTGATGCCGTGCATGATCGGCTTTGAACACACCCTACACAAACGCCCCGGATTTACTGTGGCGCAGTTGTTGTGGTGCGTTTTTTGTTTGACAGCGCGGGACTGGCATGCACCTTTGCGGCCAAATTTGCGGCCCAAAATATAAAGCAACCTGGAATGACAATGCATCCTTTTCGCTCCCATAATTGTAATGCGCTGCGCGCGACCGACGCCGACGCGGAAATTCGCCTGTCTGGCTGGATCCACCGTAAACGTGATCACGGCAACCTGCTGTTTGTTGATCTGCGCGACCATTACGGCATCACCCAGGTCGTCATCGACATTTCAAGCCCGCTGTTTGAAGTGCTTGATAAGGCGCGCGCCGAAAGCGTGATCACGGTGGATGGCAAGGTGGTTAAACGGACCGCCGAGACCATCAACCCGAACCTGCCGACCGGCGAGATCGAAGTATACGCATCGAACATCGAAGTTCAGTCGTCGGCCGATGTTTTGCCGATGCCGGTATTTGGCGATGTTGAGTACGGCGAAGAAGTTCGCCTGCGTCACCGGTATCTTGATCTGCGTCGTGAAAGCGTTCATTCAAATATCGTTCTGCGCTCGAACGTGATTTCGGCAATGCGTCAGAAAATGACCGCGCAGGGCTTTCTGGAAATCCAGACCCCGATCCTGACGGCAAGTTCGCCGGAAGGGGCGCGCGACTTCCTCGTGCCGTCTCGTATGCATCCGGGTAAATTCTATGCCCTGCCGCAGGCACCCCAGCAGTTCAAGCAGCTTCTGATGGTGTCCGGGTTTGATAAATACTTCCAGATTGCACCGTGCTTCCGCGATGAAGATGCGCGTGCGGATCGGTCGCCGGGTGAGTTTTATCAGCTTGATTTCGAGATGGCTTTTGCCACTCAGGAAGACGTGTTTGCCGCGATTGAGCCGGTTTTGCATGACATCTTTGTCGAGTTCGGCGGTGATCGCGATGTTACGCCATTCCCGTTCCCGCGCATTCCGTTTGATGAAAGCATGGCGAAATACGGGTCGGATAAACCTGATCTGCGTAACCCGCTTTTGATCAGCGACGTTACCGAGCCGTTCCGTGGGTCGAGCTTTGGCATCTTTGCGTCGAACATCGAAAAAGGTTCGGTCGTGCGTGCCATTCAGGCAACCGGTGCCGCGAGCCGTCCACGTAGTTTCTTTGACAAGCTGAATAACTGGGCGCGCGACGAAGGGGCTGCTGGTCTTGGCTATATCGTCTTTGCCGAAGGTGGCGAAGCAAAAGGCCCGATTGCCAAAAATCTTGATGCCGAGCGCATCGCGCAGATTAAGGAAATCACCGGTGTTGCCGATGGCGATGCGGTGTTCTTTGTCTGTGACAAAGCACTGGCAGCGGCCAAATTTGCCGGTAGAGTCCGTGACAAGGTGTGTGACGAACTTGAGCTTCGCGAAGAAGGCATGTTCAAATTCTGCTGGATCGTTGATTTCCCGATGTTTGAGGAAGATGACGACGGCAAGATCGAATTTAGCCACAACCCGTTCTCGATGCCGCAGGGTGGACTTGACTCACTTGAGAACATGAACCCGCTTGATATCAAGGCGTGGCAGTATGACATCGTGTGTAACGGTATCGAACTGTCGTCGGGTGCCATTCGTAACCATCGTCCGGACATCATGTACCGTGCGTTCGAAATTGCCGGTTATGGTAAGGACGTGGTCGAAGAACAGTTTGGCGGTATGCTGAACGCGTTTAAATTCGGCGCCCCGCCGCACGGTGGTTCGGCCCCGGGTGTTGACCGTATTGTCATGTTGCTGGCCGATGAGCCGAACATTCGCGAAGTCATTGCCTTCCCGCTGAACCAGCAAGCGCAGGATTTGATGATGAATGCGCCGTCCGGTGTCGAAGACAAGCAGCTTAAAGAGCTTCATCTGCGTGTGCAGATGCCAGCGAAAGTCAAAAAAGACTGATTTTGGGCGTAACCCCAATCAGACTGCATCAAACGGCCCGGTTTTTACCGGGCCGTTTTGTTTTGAGGGCAATGTTTTCGGCAAATGTTTCGCCGGGTTGCTTACCTAATATTAACTGCCCTTGATCCACAGTGCGGGTTGAAAATAAAATCGATCCGTCGGGGGATGGCCTTGTGAAGAAGATACTTGTTGTCGCGGCACCGTTGTTGCTTTCTGCGTGTGGCGGGCCGGTGGAATTGACCGTTGCCAAATTGGCCGGTGATTTGATCAGCTATGTGACCACGGGGAAAAGCACAACCGATCACGCCGTTTCGGTGGTCGCAGATCGTGATTGTGCCTTGCATCGTCCGCTGTTTTCCGACGATGTCTGCAAGGATGATGACACAATCCTTGCCGAACAGGCATCCGCCCTTGCGGTGATGGGCGAGCCCGACATCAAACAGGAAATCCGCACGGCACGTCCGGAAATCTATGCGGTGAACGCCCCGGCCGAAGACTGGTCACGTCCGGCATCGCCAAGCAGCGTGTCCAAGACCGTCGTCAAAACAGATTTGCCCCCACGTGCCCCGGAAGCCAAAGCCGCAGAAGCCAAATCCGCAGAGACGGTATCTGCGTCGGTGTCTGAGGTGAAGGTCGCTGCTGCATCCGACGAGCTGCCGTCACGCACGATGGTGCAATATGCGCGCACCAATGATCCGCTTAATGTTGAGGCAGAAGCCAACGCCGCGATTGCCGGATATGTTCCGACCGAGAGCCCGGATGACGTGGCCGGTGAAACGCAAACGGCTGCCTTGGTTGATACCATCATCATGAGCGACACTGTCGAACGGGTGACAAAGCCGGTTGAAACCGATGCCAATGGCGATGCAATGGCAGGGGATGTGTTGTCCGTGCCGTTGCCCGGTGAGTATGTGGTGCTGGCAAGCTTTAGCAATCAAGCACGGGCGTATAGCGCACTGGAACTTTATCATGAATATCAACCGCGCCTGATCAGTGCTAAGGTCAAGGGGCGTGATTTTTTGCGTGTTGCGGTTGGTCCGCTGTCCGCCGAGCATGCAAATGATTTGCGCCTTCTTGCTGCCAAAAAGGGGGTTAAAGATCCCTGGATTGTTGGAATTGCTCCTACCGGAGAATAAGTTTGTCTGGGTTTCTTAAAAATATTGATCAACATCGGCGTTCCTTTGCAGGGACGCTGATCTTGTGTTTGGGTGTTTCGGGCTGTGCTGCACAGGCTGGAAACGTGACATCGGCGCAGTCTGCGCTGGTTTCCCATACGGCAGAATACAATTTCAAAATGTCCCGATCCGATCAGGGCAGTTCGATTGTCGATGCGACAGGTGCGCTTGGCTATCGGTTTGAAAAGGTCTGTGATGGCTGGATCACCGAGATGCAGCAAATCATGATCCTTCAGGGGACCGAAGGCACGCCGATCAATTCGGCATTTTCGATGACCCAGTGGGAAAACTTTGACGGCACCCGTTATCGTTTTCGCATGCGTGATTATCTGAACGGCACGAAGGTTGATGAGGTTGTCGGTGATGCGGTGCGTGAAAGCGAAGGCGTCAAGGTCACCTATGAACAGCCGGTTGAGGTGGTCGATGAACTGCCGGCCGATACGATGTTCCCGACACAACATTCGATCCAGTTGCTTGCACGCGCCGAAGAGGGCGAAAAATTTGCCAATGATCTGGTGTTTGATGGCAGCGGCGATGCCCCGACCAATCGGGTGGCGGTTGTTATTTCAGATGCCAAAACGGTAGATAGCAGTGCCAACGACCAAAGCGGTCTGACCAAGGTGCCATTCCATCGCATGAGCCTTGCGTATTACCCGCTTGGCGAGGCGGAAAATGGGCCGACAACCGAAATGGCGGTTGATCTGGCGCGCAATGGTGTGGCGCACGCATTGCGATTTGACTATGGCGATTTTGCCGTTCTTGGGACGCTTGATAAAGTCACTGAATTACCGGCACCTGATTGCGGTAAATAAGGATTGCTGTTCGTTGACTGAGCCGTTCAGGTTCAGGGCGAACCGAAGCCACAAAAAAAGCCTGCCATTTCTGGCAGGCTTTTTTTGTGGGGAGATCCCGCTATTCTGTCTTCAGGCTGCGGCAGCATTGCTTGTTTCGCAATACAGTCCATAAAGTGTTTTGATCACGCGCAGTGCGTCATCACCCTGAAGAGAATAATAGATGGTTTGTGCTTCGCGACGGGTTTTCACCAGTTTGTCGCGACGCAGGCGGGCCAGATGTTGTGAAAGTGCGGACTGGCTCAGTCCGACAATCCGTTCCAGCTCGCCGACCGATTTCTCGCCTTCGTTAAGTTGGCAAAGAATAAGCAGTCTGCTCTGATTGCTCATTGCCTTAAGCAGGGTGCTTGCCTGCTCGGCATTGTGTTCCAGATGGTTTAATTCCATTTGGCTTCCTTATAAACATGGCCTCAACGGGCCATTGTCCCAATGAAAATACCATATAGTTACCATTTACGCTGACGGCAACTTTTAAGAAGTATTTCCATGCTTTCTACAACCAATTATCCGGGAAGGTTTGGACAATTCAACCCGATTAAATCAGTATGCACCTTATTCTCAAGTATATGACGTTTCTGTCAAGATAGTGTTTTCACAGACGCTTGCGGAAAACCGCATTGCTTTGGTCATAAACTTGTTTTTGTTGTCCGTCTGTCGAATGCCGAACATGTATCCCGGCTTTCGCCCGGAAATGGAATTCTACAGACTTTCTAACGTATTACACTACTTTAGAAAGTTTTTGCGCCTATTTTAGGGCAATCTGTTGGTCGATTGATGGTGGCGTGGTTTTTCGATTTTGTTCATCATGATTATCGAATATCACACGTTCATTATGTAAGGCTGTGCGATCCGTCACACCCGATCATAAAACAGTTCCAATTCGCAGACTCGGTGGATGACGAAAAAGCCAGAGACCTATCAGCGCCGGTTAAAGAACTTGCGATGACCCGGTCTGATGTGCTGATTTAGAACAAAGTGGCGGTATATTTCTGCTGCTAAAACAAAACCCGTCACAAGAGCGCGAAGCATCCCGTGTCATCGCGCCGTTATGGCCGTTTATATGCCGCTGGCCATACAGGGAAACCAAAACAGGAAGGCGATCCAGACCGTGGCGACATTGTTTGTGACCCATCACAATTGCATCGAACATGACACCGGGCCGGGACACCCCGAAAGCCCCGATCGGTTACGCGTGATACAGCGTGTGCTTGAATCCGAGGAATTCATGTTCCTGCACCGTGAAGAAGCCCCGAAAGCAGACATCAATCTGATTAAGTCAGTCCATGACCCGGACTATGTCGATAGCGTCATGGCATCAATCCCGACTGAGGGCGTTGTCGCCCTTGATGGCGATACCTATGTGTCGCCGGGGTCAGGGGATGCCGCCCTTCGTGCGGTGGGTGGGGCATGTGTGGCGGTGGATGCGGTGATGGCTGGGCATGAACGCAATGCGTTTGTTGGCGTGCGCCCGCCCGGTCACCATGCGGAATATAACCGCGCGATGGGGTTCTGCCTGTTTAACAATGCCGCAGTTGCGGCCCGTCATGCGCGCAATACATACGGGATCAAGCGCGTGGCGGTGATGGATTTCGATGTGCATCATGGTAATGGCACGCAGGATTTGTTCTGGAACGATCCCGATCTGTTTTATTGTTCCACCCATCAATGGCCGCTTTATCCCGGCACGGGGGCGGAAACCGAACGCGGATGTGCCAATAATATCCTTAATGTCGGGTTGGAATCCGGATCAGGAACGGCAGAAATGCAGCATGCCTTTACGCAAACGGTATTGCCGGGCATTGCTGCGTTCAAGCCGGAACTTCTGATCATTTCGGCTGGGTTTGACGCCCATAAAAACGATCCGCTGGCCGGATTGACGTTTTCCGATGATGATTTTGTCTGGATGACACAGCAATTGATGGCACTTGCGGATGGGCAGTGTCAGGGGCGGGTGGTTTCGATCCTTGAGGGGGGCTATGACCTGCCGTCGCTGGCGAAATGCGTTCTGATGCATGTGCGGACACTCATGATGGGCTAACGGTCGGCTAAGGGTTTGTTATTGCGGTTCGCGCGAATGTTTCATGATGACGAAATTCCGTTCTGTCTGGTTGCCCTGAAACCGATCAGGGCGTAAACTCCGCGCCAATCAAATTAATGGAGCTTACATGTCCGAGGCCACTGCATCCCCCGCCATCCCCGAAGATATCGCCAAACTCAGCTTTGAAGAGGCACTGGGCCAGTTAGAGACCCTTGTGCGTCAGCTTGAGCAAGGTCAGGTCGGGCTTGATGACGCGATTGCATCCTACGAACGTGGTGCGGCGCTTAAACGCCATTGTGCGGACAAGCTGCGCACCGCCGAAGAGCGCATTGAGAAAATTACCCTGAATGCAGATGGCCGTCCGGCTGCTACACCCACTGAAATTGAATAATCGGAGACCGCGTGGTGAGTTATGACCTGCTTGCCGGCCTGAGTGTTGCTGCTGCCGATCTTGGCGAGACGCTCGATGATATTTTGCCACGTCCCAATGGGCAGATTGAGCAACGCCTGTATCAGGCGATGCGCTATTCAACCCTGGGCGATGGTAAACGCTTGCGCCCGTTTTTGGTGCTGAGCTCCGCATCCCTGTTCAAGGTATCGCGCCGTTCGGCCCTTCGGGTCGCGGCTGCTGTTGAAATGGTGCACAGCTATTCGCTGATCCATGACGATTTGCCAGCGATGGATGATGATGACCTGCGCCGCGGTAAGCCAAGCTGCCACAAGCAGTTTGACGAGGCGACGGCGATCTTGGCGGGCGACGCGCTTTTGACCCAAGCCTTTGAAGTGATCGCCGATGAGGATACCCATCCAGATCCGCGTGTTTGTACCGATCTTGTACGTGCCTTGGCACGTGCGGCCGGACCAAACGGCATGGTTGGCGGGCAGATGATTGATTTGGCGGGCGAGGGACAGTCGTTTGATCAGGCGCAAGTGACCCATTTGCATCTTTTGAAAACCGGACGGATGTTTGCCTTTGCCTGCGAAGCGGGCGCGATTTTGGGCAAGGCGCCAAAAAGTATTCGCATGGCATTGCGATCCTACGCCCATGACATGGGGCTGGCGTTTCAGATCAAGGATGACCTTCTTGATGTTGAAGCCAGCAGCGAGGAGCTTGGCAAGACTGCAGGCAAGGATATCGATCAGGATAAGTCGACGTTTGTTAAGTTGCTGGGGATCGATCAGGCCCGTGATCAGGCGCAAATGCTGTGTGATCAGGCCATCAATCATCTGGGCTGCTTTGACGATGAAGCCGAACCACTGCGCGCCGTGGCGCGGTTTGTGGTTGAGCGTGGTCGATAAGAAACCCGAATATGACGGATCAGCCGCAGTATACAGCCGGTTTTCGCGACCGGCTGTTTGACAAGGACCCGTTTCCCTTGGCGATCTGGTATCCAGCGGAGGCGCCCGAAAAGCCGGTTCGGCATATGGGCGTTGCGTCAACTGCGGCGCGCGGTGCGGCGTTTGCATCCGATGGGCCGTTTCCGATGGTGGTGTTTTCGCATGGGTCGGAAGGCCATCGGTTTAATCAATTCTGGCTGGCGGAGTACCTCGCACGGCGGGGATATATCGTTGCCGCCCCGCAGCATGCCGGGGACAATTACCTTGATCCATCCGATGCGCGGCAACTGACGATCATTGAACGCCGTCCGCGTGAAATGGAAATCGCCCTTGATCTGTTGCTGGATCACGGCGATATCGCACCGCATATCGATCAAGATAAAATCTATGCCCTTGGCCATTCGGCGGGTGGGGCGACGGTGCTTAAGATGGCCGGATGGAATTTTGATGCCAGGGCGTGGCAAAGCTATTGCGCGGTCAATGCGGATAAAGACCATGTGATTTGCCAATATGCGCCGCAAGATCATCACATTGAAGGGCTACAAGGTCGATATGGTGGGCCGGTGGTCTCGGTGCGCGATGACCGGATTTCGGCCGTGGTTGCGATTACGCCAGCCTTTGGGGTGGCGGCAACCGATGATGGATTGACCGATATCAATGTGCCGATGTTGTTTGTTGAGGCGGATACAGACGAAATCCTTCTGGATCACGTTAATGCGGCGCATTTTCGCAAGCTGTTGAAGAGCCGAGCAAAATTTGTTCGAATCAAGGGGGCCGGGCATTATTCATTTTTGCCCAAATGCACACCCTATATTGCCGAAAATTTCGGCTTTTTATGCCGGGATTTCGGGCGGGATCGCGATGCCATTCACCGCACGGTCGAACAGGTCATTCATCGCTTTCTCGAACACGTAAAAACAGGTGAAATTCAGGGTCGCTAAATCAGGTGAACCCCGCTATTTTACGCTGCTTGCAACATCGGGCTTAAAACGTCACCCTGTTGTAATAATCGTCTTATAAAAAATTGAAAATTGAGATCGGTATGAGCACGACCTCCAAGACCCCGCTCCTTGATACGGTGAACACTCCGGAAGACCTGCGCACGTTGCAGCCTGCCCAGATGAAGCAGATTGCCGATGAATTGCGTGCCGAGGTGATTGACGCCGTGTCCGTCACTGGCGGCCATCTTGGTGCTGGCCTTGGTGTGGTTGAGCTGACGGTTGCAATTCATTACCTGTTTGATACGCCTTATGATCGGGTGATCTGGGATGTCGGGCATCAATGCTATCCCCATAAAATCCTGACCGGGCGGCGTGATCGTATGCGCACGATCCGTCAGGGCGGCGGTTTGTCGGGCTTTACCAAACGATCCGAGTCTGAATATGACCCGTTTGGCGCGGGGCATAGCTCGACCTCGATCTCGGCAGGGCTTGGCATGGCGGTTGCCAATCAGCTTTCCGAAGATAAACGCAAAAACGTCATTGCCGTGATTGGCGATGGGTCGATGAGTGCGGGCATGGCCTATGAGGCGATGAACAATGCCGCCGCGACTGATCAGCGTTTGATTGTGATTTTGAATGACAACGACATGTCGATTGCCCCGCCGGTGGGTTCCATGTCGGGGTATTTGTCGCGCCTGATTTCCGGTAAGGGGTATCAGGGGCTTCGCAATGCGGCCAAGGGCCTGACCAAGCATTTGCCGCGTCAGATCGAAGAAGCCGCACGCAAGCTTGAAGAATATACCCGTGGCATGGTCACGGGCGGGACCCTGTTTGAAGAAATGGGTTTCTTCTATGTCGGGCCGATTGATGGTCACAATATGGATCATCTGTTGCCGGTTTTGAAAAACGTGCGCGATGCCAAGGTTGATGGCCCGATCCTGATCCATGCGGTGACGCAAAAGGGTAAGGGTTATGGTCCGGCGGAAAATGCGGCGGATAAATATCACGGTGTTGCCAAGTTTGACGTTGTGACCGGCAAACAGGCCAAGCCAACCCCGAACGCGCCCAGCTACACTAAGGTGTACGGCGAAACACTGGTCAAGCTGGCTGAAAAGGATGACAAGGTCACCGCGATTACCGCCGCCATGCCATCAGGCACCGGGGTGAACATCTTTGCCGATCATTTCCCCGATCGTGCCTTTGACGTCGGGATTGCCGAACAGCATGCGGTGACCTTTGCCGCCGGGATGGCGTGCGAAGGATATAAACCTTTCTGCACGCTCTATTCGACATTCTTGCAACGCGCCTATGATCAGGTTGTTCATGACGTCGCAATTCAGAATTTACCAGTGCGCTTTGCGATGGATCGGGCCGGATTGGTTGGCGCCGATGGGGCCACCCATGCCGGGGCCTATGACATTGCCTACCTTGGATGTTTGCCGAACTTTGTGTTGATGGCGGCGGCCGATGAGGCCGAACTTGTGCATATGACGACGACCGCATGGGCGATTGATGATCGCCCCAGTGCGTTCCGTTATCCGCGCGGCGAAGGGGTTGGCGTTGAAATGCCGACCGAGGGGCAAGTGCTTGAAATCGGGAAGGGCCGTATCCTGCGCGAAGGCGGCAAGATTGCCATCCTGTCGTATGGCACGCGTCTGGCCGAAGCATTGATTGCCGCCGAAGACCTTGCGGCACGCGGATTGCCCGCCACGGTGGCTGATGCGCGCTTTGCCAAGCCGCTGGATCATCAGTTGATTGCCGATTTGGCGCGCAATCACGAAGTCCTGATCACCATAGAAGAGGGATCAATCGGCGGGTTCGGTGCGATGGTGTTGCAGCATATGGCAGGCCAGGGATTGCTTGATAACGGGCTTAAAATCCGTACCATGGCCTTGCCAGATGTGTTGATGGATCATGACAAACCGGAAATCCAGTATGAAAAAGCCGGGCTTGATGCCAAGGCAATTGTTAAAACCGCCCTTGGTGCGCTGGGCTTGAGCGAAAGCAAGGCGCGGGCCTGATCAAACTGGTGATGAAGATTGTTGAGTGAAAACGCCGCCCGAAAAAGGGCGGCGTTTTTTATTCGGCATAGATCATTTTATGGGTCATGCCGCCATCAATCCGGATGGTTTCCCCGGTCATGAATCCCGATTGTGCAGGATCTAGCAGGAAGGAAACAGCCTGCGCGATGTCTTCTGGCGTGCCAACGCGCCCGACGGGATGTTGCGATTTGTCGGTTTCGCTGTGGTCGGGCGACGACTTGTTGGATTGTTTTTGCCAATCGCTAACCTCAATCCAGCCCGGAGCAATGGCATTGACCCGGACATCGCCCGATAGGCTGACCGCGAGAGCATGCGTGAGGGCGACGATGCCGCCCTTGGACGCGGCATAGGATTCTGTATCTGGTTCAGACTGAAATGCGCGGGTCGAGGTGATGTTGACGATGGCACCGCTGGTTTTGCGCAGGTGCTGAGTCGCGTGCTTGGTCGTTAGAAATACGCCGCCAAGATTGACATTGATCACCCGTTGCCAGTCGTCCCAGTCAAGATGTTCGACCGAGCCGGAATGCGGGTTGGCAATGCCGGCATTGTTGACAAGCCCGTCGATGCGGCCAAATCGGTCAATCGTGCGTTGCACGGCGATGGCGACATCCTTTTCGTTGGAAACATCGCCCGGGAAAAACAGGCATCGGGTCCGGGTTTCATCGTCGAGTGCGGCCATGACTTCATGCCCGGCTTCTTCATCACGGTCAAACATCATGACTTTCCACCAGGACTTCAGAAGGTGCTGGGCGATGCCAAGGCCAAGTCCCTGTGCGCCACCGGTGATAAACGCAACTTTGTGGTCGGGGTGATCAATCATGACGGGCCTTTGTCTGGAGTACGGGGATATGACGGAAGTGGACATGTCATAACTGGCTTAGGATGGGCGCACGCGCAAGGCCCAAAAAAAATCCGGCCAGAACGTTTCTGACCGGAAGTTGGGTGCTGCGTGTCCGGCAGCGGGAGATAGCGAGTGGCTTATTTAGGCCCTGTGGCAAACGTGTCTTCGTAGGCTTTGCGCAGTTGGGCTTTTTGAATTTTGCCCATGGTGTTGCGCGGCAGTTCATCCAAAATCCAAATGCGTTTGGGGACTTTGAATTTTGCCAGTTTGTCCTGTGTGCGTTTGATGATGGCATCGGTGTCAGGTGTGCTGCCGTTTGCGGGGACAATCACACCAGCGACGGCTTCGCCAAAATCGGGGTGGGGCAAGCCAAAGATCGCAACTTCATCAACTTCGTCATAATCGGCGATGATTTCTTCGACTTCTTTGGGATAGACGTTAAAGCCACCCGAAATGATCAGATCCTTGTCCCGACCAACGATAGTGATGTAACCGTCTTCGCCGATGGTGGCGAGATCGCCGGTGATAAAGAACCCATCAGAGCGAAACTCCGACGCGGTTTTTTCGGGCATCTGCCAGTATCCCTTAAACACATTCGGGCCACGGACTTCGAGAACACCAATTTCACCAGCGCCAAGAACCTTGCCGTCCTTGTCACAGACGCGCGCCTCGGTACCCGGTAATGTCGGGCCAACTGCACCGGGGCGGCGTTCACCGTCCAGCGGATTGGATGTGTTCATGCAGGTTTCGGTCATGCCATAGCGTTCAAGGATTTTATGCCCGGTCCGTTCAAAGAACGCATCATGGGTTTCGGCCAAAAGCGGGGCCGACCCCGAAACGAACAACCGCATGTTAGCGGTAACATCCTTGGTAAACTGCGGATGTGCGAGAAGACGGGTATAGAAGGTCGGAACCCCCATCAGAACGGTTGATTGCGGCAAACGTTCAATCACATCATCAGCATCGAATTTCGGCAGCAGGATGACCTTGCCACCATTCATCAGCATGATGTTGATGGCGACAAACAGCCCGTGGGTGTGGAAAAGCGGGAGGGCATGCAGCAATGTATCGCCGGGTTTGAAGCCCCATGCGGAATGAAGGGTCTTGGCGTTTGATCCCAGATTGTTGTGGGTCAGCATCGCGCCCTTGGACCGGCCGGTCGTGCCCGAGGTATAGAGGATGGCAGCAACGTCATCCTTGTTGGCATCAACCACATCAATAAGCGGGGTGACGTTTTGGGCCTGATCATTCAGGCTGCCATCCCCGGCACTGCCAAGCGACAGGACGGTGCCGACGTTGTTTTTGCCGCCAAGTTCCTGTGCGATATCGATATTTGCCGGGCGGCAGACAAAGACACGCGGGGCCGCATCACCAAGGAAATAGGCGATCTCGTCACCGGTGTAGGCGGTGTTGAGCGGCAGATGGATCGCCCCAAGTTGCAGGCAGGCCAGATACAGTGCGAGGACATCGGACGATTTATCGACCTGTGCGGCGACGCGGTCGCCCTTGATGACACCATGGGATGCCAAAACAGCGGCATAGCGCCCGGTCTGGTCAATCAGCCAGGCAAAGCTGCGTTCCGTGCCGTCGCGTTCGACCAAAAAGGTCTTTGATTTGTCTGCCGGGAAGCGGTCAAGGAAGGTTTGAAATAGATTATCTGACATGGTCTTGTTCCTTAGATACCGGCAAGCTGTGCAACGGATTTCGATGTGGCGATTTTTCCGTCATTCATCAGTGCTTCGTGATTTTTTTCAATATCGTTCAGATGATAGGCATAATTCACCATCATGCCGCCGGCCTGACGCAATCCTTTGTCCGACGTATCGCCGAGCCAGTTCAGTCGTTCAAGCTGTGCGCCATTGCCAAGATGGAAACGTGCGGTCGGATCAAGCGGCGATTTGCCGCGCTTACACGTCGCAAGATATGTCGCACATAAGGTAAGCGTTGGTTTGCGAAGTTTTTCGACCTGAACCGGATCATCCATCCAGTTATCCTGGCTTAAGCCATCAAGAACTTCGCCCGCCATATCCGCATCGGCGGCTTTGCTTTTTTGGCGGGTGCGCAGCCATCCGACAAAGCCTGGGATGGGCGACAGGGTGGCGAACTGTTTGAGTTTGGGGAATTCACGTTTGAGTTCTTCGACAACCTGTTTGATCAGGAAGTTGCCAAACGAAATACCCTTAAGCCCGGCCTGACAGTTGCTGATCGAATAGAAAATCGCTGTGTTGGCCGTTTCTGGTGCGGCTTTGTCGATTTCGGGTGCCAGAAGCGCCTGCACACTATCGGCAAGACCATGGACAAGGGCGACTTCAACAAAGATCAATGGATCATCGGGAATGGCCGGATGGAAAAAGGCAAAGCATTTGCGATCCGTTGCCAAACGGCGGCGCAGATCGTCCCATCCCTGAATTTCATGAACCGCCTCGTAGCGGATCAGTTTTTCAAGAATGGCGGCCGAGGTATCCCAATCAATATGGCGCAACTCAAGAAAGCCACGGTTAAACCAGCTGGTCAGAAGATGCTGCATGTCGGCATTGAGCGGTTCAAGATCGCGGTTGGTTTTAAGCAATCCGATCAGGGTTTCACGCATATCGACAATCGCGCGGGTGCCGCCCGGGGCCATGTTGATTTTGCGCAACAGGTCCTGACGGACGGGTTCGGATGCGTGGGTCAGGACCGCCAGATTGGGTTCTGACGGATCCTTGGCAAATGCTTCGGCGGCCTTGGTGACTTTGGCGCGGTCGGCACTGAAGTCATTTTGCATCATCTTGAAAAAACGCAAATTGTCTTCGTCGGGCAGGTTTTCCCACATGCGGACCACTTCGCGGGCGATGGCCGTGCCACGGGCCTCACCCTTTTGCGAAACGAGGTCCTTGCACATGGCGGTAAGCTGTGCGAACTGGTCTTGCGGTGTGGACAGCGGCAGGTCAAGAAGTTCCCGCCCACGGTCCGCAATGCTGGAAATCCAGCTTCTGACAGAAATGCCTGACATTAGCGTCCTCCAATAACCGTTTCTGGAAGCCAGGTGGCGATTTCCGGGATGAAGCACAGAATGATAATCGCTGCAATCATGCACAGAACGTATGGGAACGCGCCCTTAAGGATGCTTTGCAAGCGAATATCGGGGGCGATCCCGTTGATCACGTACAAATTCAAACCAACCGGCGGCGTGATCAGGCCGATTTCCATATTGATGGTCAGGATGACGGCAAACCAATAGGGATCAAAGCCGGCATTGATGATGACGGGCAGCAAGATCGGTGCACTCATCAGGATCACGGCAACCGGCGGCAGGAAGAAGCCACTGATCAGCAAGAACAGATTGATGAAGCCCATCAGGACCCAGCGATTGACATCAAGCATGGAGATCCACTGTGCAATCGACTGGGTAATGAACAGCGATGACAGCATGTAACTAAACAGGCCAGCCGCACCAATGATCAGAAGGATCATGACCGATTCTTTGGTGGTGTCGCGCATAACGTGCCACAGCTGTCCCGGCTTCCACATGCGATAGACAATCATCGCCGTGATCAGGCAGAACAGGGCACCAACGCCGGCTGTCTCAGACGGGGTTGCAACGCCGCCATAAAGGGCGAACAAAACCGCACCAATGATGACCAGGAATGGCAACACACGCGGAAGGATTTCAAATTTTTCCTTCCAGCTATATTTCACAGCACTAAGCGCGCCTTGCGCATTGCCCTGACGCCAGGTTGAATACAGCGACCAGGCCATAAACAGTGCCGTCAACATTAGCCCGGGCAACAGACCGGCAAGGAACAGACGTCCGATCGATGTTTCGGTTGAGATACCATAGACAATCATGGTGACACTTGGCGGGATCAGAATGCCAAGTGTTCCGCCCGCCGCAATCGATCCGGCCGCAACCGTATCGGGGAAGCCGCGTTCACGCATCGCCGGGATGCCCATTTTACCAATGGCCGCACAGGTCGCAGGTGAGGAACCCGAAAGGGCAGAGAAAATTGCGCAGGCGCCAAGGTTGGAAATAACCAAACCACCCGGAACGCGGGTCAACCAGCGATCAAGCACGGAATAAAGATCACCACCCGCCCGGGAGGAGGCGACAACCGCCCCCATCAGGATGAACATCGGGATGGCGAGAACTTCAAAACTTTCAAGCTTACCAAACAGGATTTCTGGCAACAGCGGCAAGGAGCCGGTGCCATCAAAGACGATGATAAAGCCAAGGCTTACCAGTAGAAGGCCGATGCCAACAGGTATGCCGGAAAACAGAACAACAGTGGTTGCGATGCCAACGATGGCCGCAAGAAGCAAGGGATCCATAGTGCGGCCTCCTTAGAATGCGTCGTCACGCAGATCGAACGGTGTCGACCGGCGGGTGATCAGGGACAGGAAATCGGCAAGGAACTGTAAAAACAGCAAGCCAAACCCAATGGGCAAGGCGGCATATGGTTTCCACAAAGGCACAGCCCAGATGGTTTCAGAAAGCCAACCACCTTCAAATGCCTCGACAACCAATTCCAAACCATAGAAGGCAAACAGGGCGCTGATCCCCATGCCACACAGCAAGGTCACAACGGCAAGTGCCATGCGGGCCGTGCTTTTAAGATACAGCGGCAAAAGATCGACATTCACATGCCCGCGGATCAACTGGACATAGGGCAGGCCAACAAGTGTGGCGCCAATCATCATGAAAATAACGGCTTCGGTCTGCCAGACGGTGGAGGCATTCAGCACATAGCGCATGAAGACCAACTGACAAATGACCAGCATTGCCAAGGCAAACATGGCAGCAGCGGCAACACCGCAAACTCTTGACGCAAAATGAATGACGGCAATGAACGTATCAAGCGGCCCTTGGGGCGGTCGTCTACGATCTTCTGCCTGTGCATCTTGCGGATCGATCGGCTCGACATCCGGTGGCGGCGGCATATCGGATTTAACGGAATGCGACGCACTTGGTGTCTGCGCGAAATCATCGGGCAGATCAATCGGAAGTGTGTGCGGGGACATGGCGTTCGACACGCGCGTACTCCTCTGACGGAACCGTATTGTTCTGTTTGTTTATATTCTTTGGGAAATGATGGGGTGGTGCCGGAACGTCCGGCACCACCATCAAATCACATCACGGACGGATCACTTGACGGCAAGTGCCATATCAAGAAGTTCCTGACCGTTCGGGGTTTCTTCGACGAACTTCTTATAAGAAGTTTCCATGGCAAGTTTCTGCCATTCGGCGAAGTCCTCGTCGCTCAATTCTGCGATTTCAACACCGTTTTCTTTAAAGACTGCGATGCTGTCAGAATCCTGTTTGCTGCCTTCTGCGGTGTAATAGGCTTCTGCCTTTTTCGCAGCTGCTGCCAAGGCTTCTTTTTGTGCGTCGTTCAGCTTGTCGTAGCTCGCCTTCGACATCAGAACCGGCTGATACATGAACCAGAGCGCATTGCCTGCGGCCGGGGTATAGCATTTGACCTGTTCGTAGATGCGATAGGAAACGAAGCTTGATGAGCTTGTGTTGGTCGCATCAAGAACGCCGGTCTGCATGGCTGGATAGATTTCCGAGCTTGGCATTGCGGCGATTGACGCACCGGCACCTTCAAGCATCTGTTCAAAGGATTTACCTGCCGCACGAATCTGAAGGCCTTTTACGTCTGCAGGTTTGCGGATGCAGCCTTTGGTCGATGCAAAGCCACCAGCGAGCCAGCCTTTGGCAACCGTGACAACACCGTCTTCGTTCAGGAGTTCTTCAATTTTCTCCATGAACGGAGATTCGTTGATGCGGTTGGCATGGTCGTGGTTTTTAACCAGGGCCGGCATCAGGGTCAGGTTGGTTGCTGGAACGCGACCACCGGCATATGCCAGCGGGTAAACAATCATATCAAGCTGGCCACGTGTCATCGGGGTCCACTGTTCCTTCGCTTTAAACAGGGAGCCTGATGGGAAAATCTGGATTTCCAGATCAACGTTGGCTGCTTTGACTTCGTCGGCAACGATCTGTGCAACTTTGTGACGGATGTCGCTGGTGGACCACTGATGTGACAGCTTCAGGGTTTCAGCATCTGCTGATGCAGACATACCAAAAGCGGCAACAGACATTGTAATGGCGGCGACGGACGCCGAAAGGGTCTTCTTAAAAATCTTCATCTTTTCCTCCCGGATGAAGCATGCGTTCTAAATGCATTTGAATGGGCTTTTACGCGTCTTTTTATTGATGCGGTTTTCGCATTGAGAGAAAGCGTTACAGATTTCTGGCATCCTGTCCATGCAATTTTGTATACCAGAGATGCGTTTCGCAGTGCCACAAACTCGCGCCTGAGTGTTTGCGCTGGAATCCCGGAAAACTGGGAAATAACTTTTGCAGTGCAGCACAAAAACACGTTGGGTGGACGTCCAAAAGGTTTTGATTAGTGCCAGATTATGTGTTCTGGTATACCAGTGAATGGTTGTTAAATGAGGGCGTTGATGGCGCAGAACGGAAAACTTGCTACCGATTTGGTGCAGAAATTGGAGCGCGATATTGTCACCGGTGTTCTTAAACCGGGGGACAAACTTGATGAACGGTCGTTAAGCGAGCGGTTCGGAGTTTCGCGCACGCCGGTACGTGAAGCGCTGCAAACGCTTGCCGGATCGGGGCTTGTCGCAACCATGCCAAGGCGCGGCACGATTGTTGCCGCCATCACGGTCGGTGAACTAATCGAAATGTTCGAAGTCATGGCAGAACTTGAAGCCATGTGTACCCGTCTTGCCGCACGGCGCATGCCGCGGGTGGATATCGAAAACCTGATCAAGCTGGCGGCGGCGTGTGATGCACTTCAGGAGCACGCCGACGCGGATGCCTATTACGAGGCCAATGTCAGCTTCCATGAAGCAATCTATGCCGGGTGTCGCAACAGCTTCCTTGAACGCCAGACCAAGAATGTCCGTAACCGTTTGGCGCCCTATCGGCGCTTGCAGCTCCATCGTCCGGGCCGTGTCAAAAAATCAAATGCCGAGCACGAAGATATTCTGACCGCCATCTCGACCGGGGATGCGCAGACCGCCGGGAAGCTCATGCATCAGCATGTTGCCGTTCAGGGTGAAGCATTAAACGACCTGCTGGCGATTGTCCCGCGCGGGTATCTGGAGCCGTTGGCGAGCTGATCAAAATCTCAACACCGTGCGTGACCTTTTAAATCGTTTGCGCTAAAAACCGCTGATGGCAAAGAAACGTTTGGATCAGTTGCTTGTGGAACGTGGATTGGTGGAAAACCGATCCAAGGCGCAAGCGTTTATTATGGCAGGCAATGTCTTTAGCGGTGAGCAACGGCTTGATAAGCCGGGCATGCAGTGCAAGGAAGACATTGCGGTGACGCTACGCGGGCAACCGCACCCGTGGGTATCACGCGGTGGGCTCAAGCTTGAAAAGGGCTTGTCGCATTTTGAGCTTGATGTGACCGGTTTTATCGGCGTTGATGTTGGATCATCGACCGGTGGTTTTACCGATGTCTTGCTGCAAAATGGTGCGGCCAAGGTGTATTCCGTCGATGTCGGGCAGGGACAGCTTGACTGGAAGCTGCGCAATGACGACCGGGTGGTTGTCATGGAAAAAACCAATGCGCGACATTTGACCGAAGAACATATTCCCGACCCGATTGATATCGTTGTCTGCGATGCCAGCTTTATTGGCCTGCGCACCGTGCTTCCAGCCAGTCTGGAGCGGGTGAAGCCGGGTGGTTATGTGATTGCACTGATCAAGCCGCAATTTGAAGTTGGCAAGGAACGGGTGGGCAAAAAGGGCGTCGTGCGCGAGCCTGAGCTGCATCAGGAAGTCTGCGATACCATTTCCGAGTGGTTGGGCAATTTGCCGGGCTGGGATGTTTTGGGGATCGCGACAAGTCCGATCACCGGACCCGAAGGCAATGTTGAGTTTTTGATTGGCGGGCGGAAATCGGCGTAAACAACGCCGATCCCCGCCAGAGTTTCCGCTAAAATTCCGGGCCTTATTTGCCGATTTTTTTCAGGAAATGATCAATCCCGGCCTGTGCACAATCCTGATCCTGTGGCGGGGTGCCCGAGCTTACCCCGATGCCACCAACGCAATCGCCGTCAACCATGACAGGCAGGCCACCGGCAACAATTGAAAGCCGTCCGCCGATTTCCGAATCAATGCCGTAGGCCGGTTTGCCCGGCTGGGCGGCGGCGGCATATTCATGGGTTGCCTTGCGTGCGCCGGACGCAGTGAAGGATTTGTCCTGTGCAATTGTCGTGCTGGTGACCTTGCCGCCATCCATGCGTTCAAACGCGATCAAAACACCGGACTCATCGGTAATGGCGATGCACATCGGCACGCCGATTTCAGTGGCACGGGCGCGCGCACCTTCAATCAGGATATAGGCGTCTTCGATCGACAGGCGTTTGATGGTCAACATAACAGCGTCTCCGGTGGATTGAGGGTTCTTCAGTTGGCGGCATCTTATGGGCTGTGCTGAAGAGCGATCAATCACATAAAACGTCTTTCCGTATGGTGGAACTGCGCGAAGGTGGCTTTGATGCTGCCCGTCACAGCGTCACGAACCCCATCATCTAAAAATCATGAAATACAGCGCACCAAGCGGTAAGGCCGTGGCGATGAAGCCAACAAGGCCCCAGAGCTTGCGACATTTATCGTAAGCCGCAGGCATGACATCCTGCTCTTTCGCAACGGTTTGGGCCGCAATCCTGGACATATACAGCTGAAGAGGCAGTAACCCGACCAACCACAAAACTGCCGCCATACCAAACAGACTGATGCCAATCGTCAAATGCGGCGCATCGGAAATGTCAATGCCGGTGGCATGAAACAGGCCAATCCCGCCGACGATGATCAGGGCGGCACCAAATGCGGTAAAGGCTAGATCGGTCATATTTACCAGACGGCAGGCGAAGGCAATTACGACAGGATTTCCGGTCTTGTCAGCCTGGGTCTTCCAAAGGGCGGAAACAATGATGTTGCCCATAAACAGGATAACACCCAAAAGGTGCACGAGCTTAACAATGGAATATTCCATGGTGTGTCCCAAGGTCAAAAATGTGTGCTGTAACCAGCTACATGAGCATTACGAGAATTTTGCGTTGCACGATCAGGCGGCGTCTGTACGGTTTAAATCCTCGGCCAACAATCCCAGCACAAAATCATCAAGCTCGATATCTGCGGGGGGCGCAATCATGCCATCAATCACCAGAATGGCGATGCCATGTGCGCGGCTCCAGGCGGCAAGGGCGCGGTTATAGGCCGTCGCGGCCTCGGTCAGGGTCATTTCGGCCTTGCGGTCCACCGATGTCACCGCGCGTTGCAGTACATCAAAGGCATTGTCGGCTGCATCACGCAGTTCGGGATATTGATCCAGCGGCGGGCGTTCGCGGCCAAAGATCAGACGAAAATGTTGGGGGTGTTCGATGGCAAAGCCGACATAGGCCGCACCGAGTGCCATGATGCGATCTTCATGCGTGTCAATGCGCGCGGCGACATCTTCAAGCTTTTGCGCAAAGCGTTCAAAAGCCGAAATCGCCACTGCCGCCAAAATGCCATCCTTACCGTCAAAATGGCGATAGGGGGCGGCTTCCGACACGCCGGTCAGGCGGGCCAGACGGCGCAAGGAAAGCCCGGTGGGGCCTTCGTCGATCAGGATGTTCTCGGCTTTTTGCAGCAGGACATTGCGGACGTCACCGTGGTGGTATTTCCCCATAAGCTCGTATCTCTATTTTCTTATGTTAACTTTGTTAACATTAAGCTGTGACGAATGACATTGCAAGCAAGATATTCTCCTGCTTTTGTATGTTTAAAATTCAGTTTCTTTGGGATGTGGACGTAAAGTCTATTTTACGTATCGCCGATGTGTGCAACGTTCAAAATAGAAAAGGGGGGCTTGATGTTTGGTGAAACAAAGCAAGAGAAACGACGTTTTTGGATATTCATTTTCGTTGCGGCAGTGTTTTCGGGAAGCCTATCGCGCCTATGGCCTGTCTTCATCCCGGACGATCTCGCATATCAGGAGTTTAACAAACGCTGTCTGGATAATATGGCAGATCTCAAGAGACTTATCGATGATCGCGAAATAGCCCCTTATCGTGACGATACGAATAAGATGAAAAAGGCATTTACCGAACATGAAGCATATGTTTGGCAATACAATCACAAGACGTACGACGATGTTTTAATAACACTGGTCCTGCTCGGCACGCAGATGTGCACCGTCTCTCTCTCTGACGTTGACCCCTTGCCCAGCAAGGCTGTCCTCGAAAAGAATTTGAACCTAAGCGTAATATCGATACCTGAAGAAATACCGCAAAGCGTAAACTACCTACTTCGTGACGAGCGCGCGGAGACGGGTTTGGCAAGTGTTGGTTTTGGTGTTCGGCAGAGAGAGAGGGTATAGGCGACGAAATTATTTTGGTGCTTATGACGAATGCCGGTTTCCAAAAGCAGTTTGGGAAATCACTAGAAGAAGTTGCGTTAGAAATAGGACAGAATTGACTTCATCCAACGCTTAAGTGGGCGATTTCGTGATTAAGTCTCACTTCCTTCAACAAAAGAAAAAGTTACCCGACCAACTCATGCTCCTTTTTTAGTTGCGGGTAGCATTATGAGCTGCGCGCGCATGTTCTCGGTACAGATTGGAATTTGGCAGATTGGGCTTAGGTGTTAACCGGTTTCGGCTCTGACGGCGTTACGTCTGGCGTTGCCGGTTCTGGTTCTGGTTCTGGTGCTGGCGCTGGTGCATCCGGTGTCGCCGGGGCTGGCGTTGCGGTGCTGGTCGCAGGCGTTGCATCGGTTGTGGTCGTGGCTGCCGGAGGCGTCGTATCCGGGATTGCGGGCTGGTCTGCCGTAGTCGCTGGTGCCGGTTGCGATTCTGGTGTCGGTGTTGATGGAGGTGCATTGTTGGTTGGTGTTGTGGTATTGGGTGCTGGGGTATCCGCACCTTTGGCGTCGGAAGCTGTTTCCGGCATTTCAGGGCTGGTTGGTGGCGCATTATTGAGGGCGTCTGGTGCCGCAGCGGTTTGGTCGCTACTTGGTGTTGTCGCGGCCGGGGCTTTACCAGAGGCTGTTTCTGTTGCGTCCTTGTCATCCTTCGCATCCTCCGCAGGTGCGGGGGCTAAATTGACCGACGGTGATTTTGCTGTTTTTTCCGTTTTTGACCGATCCGGGCGGATCAGGAACTTGTCGCCAAGGGTATCCTGGCCAATCAAAAGCGGCTGTTCGATCCCGGCCATTTCCAGCAAACCGATTTCTACGTCGCGATCAATGCCGCGCAACTGCATGCAGGTGCGAATGACCGGCGTGCGGACGCTGTCGCTGTTGGCACTTGTTTTGATGTCCCGATAACCGGCGACCGGCATGGAAAGTTGCCAGGTGATTTGTCGTGCACTCAACCCGCTTTCCGTTTCAGGCGGGCTATCAAGGGCGAGCGAGAAAGATACCGTGTCAGAATCCGGCGTTGCGGTGCTGTCGTCAGTTGTACCGGGTGAAGCAGTTGATGTGGGGGATTTGGATGGTGTTGCCGGGCTATTCCTGCCGTCGGTATCTTGATCCGGCTTAGCGGGCATCACCGTAAGGTCCTTCACAAACAGGCAGGTTTGCGGCGCGGCCCCCAAGATCATCGAGGGCAGGGCGGAGATGCCCCAGCGCGGCAAGTCGACCGGTTCGTCCGGATAGAGGACGGTTCGGGTGCGCATTTGGGCATCCATGCCGTTTTTTTTGCTGCTGGCTGAAGCAGCAGCATTGGTGGACGCCAGCGAGAGCAATGTTTTGAGCAATATTGGGTTCATGCCATGTCGACGTGGCACAAACCCGTTTGTGACGGGAAATTAAGCGATCAAGGTGCGATACTCTTTAGGCAGACGCAAACTTCGGCAAGCCCTAGCTTGGGAAGTGCTTGTTGGCGTTCCAGCCGTCGCATTGGCCGCGATGACGCAAAAGGTGATCGGCCAGAACGATGGCGGCCATGGCTTCGCCCACCGGCACACCACGAATACCAACGCACGGGTCATGGCGACCCTTGGTGACGATATCGACTTCCTTGCCGTAAATATCGATGCTTTTGCGCGGCGTTAGGATCGAGCTGGTCGGTTTGACGGCAAAGCGAATGACAACATCCTGACCCGATGAAATGCCCCCCAGAATGCCACCGGCATGGTTGGAGCCAAATACCGGCTTGCCATCTTCGCCAAGGCGCATTTCGTCGGCATTTTCAATGCCGGTCAGCTCGGCGGCCTCAAAGCCATTGCCGATTTCAACGCCCTTGACCGCATTGATTGTCATCATGGCCTTGGCCAGATCGGCATCAAGCTTGTCATAGACCGGATCACCCAGCCCAACGGGAACGCCCGAACAGACAACTTCGATCACTGCGCCAACCGATGAACCATCCTTGCGCAGGCCATCAAGATATTCTTCGAATACCGGCACCGCTTCGGGGTCCGGGCAGAAAAACGGGTTGTTATCAACCTCGTCCCAGTCCCAGTTATCGCGGTTGATTTCCTTGGTGCCCATTTTGACCAAGGCGGCACGGATTTTGATATCGCCGCCAAGGATTTTACGGGCAATCGCACCGGCCGCAACGCGCATGGCGGTTTCACGTGCTGATGAGCGCCCGCCGCCGCGGTAATCACGCGTGCCGTATTTTTCCCAGTAGGTGTAATCGGCATGGCCGGGGCGGAACTGGTTTTTAATTTCGCCGTAATCCTTGGACCGCTGATCGACGTTTTCAATCAGAAGGCCGATCGGGGTGCCGGTGGTTTTGCCTTCGAACACGCCCGACAATATTTTGACCTGATCAGGTTCGCGGCGCTGGGTGGTAAAGCGCGACTGACCGGGTTTGCGTTTTTCAAGGAAGTCCTGAATGTCGGCTTCGGACAGGTCAAGAAGCGGTGGGACGCCATCAACGACACAGCCAATGGCTGGCCCGTGGCTTTCGCCAAAGGTGGTGAAGCGAAAAAGCGTTCCAAAACTGTTGCCAGCCATAAGCCAAAATCCAGAATTCAAAGGGTACGGAAAAACGTATTAAAGTGACAAACGGGCCACCCCGAAAGGCGGCCCGTAAAATTATATCATGTTCAGATCAGGATTTCTGAACATTGATGTCAGGTGCATCGGCCTGTTTCATGCCAACGGTATGATACCCGCAATCGACGTGGTGGGTTTCACCCGTCACACCGGTTGACAGATCCGACAGGAAATACAGCCCCGACCCGCCAACATCATCAAGCGTGACATTGCGGCGCATCGGTGAGTTAAACTCGTTCCACTTCAGGATATAGCGGAAATCGCCAATCCCCGAAGCGGCAAGGGTTTTCATCGGACCTGCCGAAATGGCATTGACGCGGATGCGATCCGGGCCAAGGTCATTGGCAAGATATTTGACACTGGCTTCAAGGGCCGCCTTGGCAACACCCATCACGTTATAATGCGGCATGACTTTTTCTGCCCCGTAATAGGACAGGGTCAGAAGCGATCCACCATCAGTCATCAGTTTTTCCGCGCGCTGTGCAACAGCGGTAAAGGAATAGACCGAAATGTTCATCGACATCGTGAAGTTTTCAACCGACGTGTCGACATAGCGACCGCGCAGTTCGCTTTTATCGGAAAAACCGATGGCATGAACGACAAAGTCGAGTTTGCCCCATTTTTCCTTGAGCGTGTCGAAAACGGAATCGATGCTGGTCGCATCGGTCACGTCACATGGCAACACGATGTCGCTGCCAACTGAGCTTGCCAAAGGACGGACACGTTTTTCCAGTGCTTCACCCTGATAGGTAAAAGCAACTTCGGCGCCAGCAGCAGCGGCAGCGCGTGCAATGCCCCAAGCAATGGATTTGTCGTTCGCGACGCCCATAATCAGGCCACGCTTACCGGCCATCAGGCCCGAGATGTTATCGGTGGACAGGCTCATTTTTCCTCTCGTTCCCACGATCTCTCTCTGTCAGGTGGAGGCCCTTTAAATAAAGCCACGACCGGTACAGGAGCTATTGGTCATTGGGCGCATCCTACACAAAGCAAGGCCAAGGTCAATCTGGCCTGTTATAACGTGTGCGGGCACGCTATCCTGTTGATCAATTACAGTATAACCGGAAAATGCGTAGGGATAAGCGTTTAATGGTGGAAATTCAGAAATTGATCGAAGATCGAACAGCATTCTGGCGCTATGCGCTGATGCGGTTTGTTCATGATAAATCGGTGCAGCGCGCGGCTGGCCTGTCTTATACGACTCTTTTGGCGATGGTTCCGTTTCTGGCTGTCGCGCTGACGGTGCTTTCTGCTTTTCCGGTATTTGATCAATTCAAAGATCAAATCATGAGCGTTGTTTTAAATAACTTCCTGCCAGAAACCGGTGAGCAGGTGACCGACTACCTTGGAAACTTCTTGCAAAACACCGGCCAGATGACCGCTGTTGGCACCATGGTGCTTGGTCTGACGGCGGTGATGTTGCTTGGCGCGATTGAAGGGGCGATGAATGACGTCTTTCGCGTTACAAGCCCGCGCAAGTTGCTGTCGCGTCTTGTGGTGTTCTGGGCGCTTCTGACCGTCGGGCCGATGTTGTTGGGGTTGAGCCTGTCGTTGGCGTCCTATCTGTTTGCCATGCGCCATATGGTCGGCGGTGATCTGATCGGCGGGCAACTTGGTCAGCTTACCTTCATCGCACCGTTCCTGTTATCGGCAATAGCTTTTTCGTTGTTGTTCATTGGTATGCCCAACCGTTCAGTTGAAATCATTGATGGGTTTCTGGGCGGCCTTGTTGCGGCGGGATTGTTTGAGGCGCTTAAAAAAGGGTTCGGATTTTATGTTACCAATTTCCCGACCTATCAGACGATTTACGGCGCGGTTGCCATTGTGCCGATTTTTCTGTTGTGGATGTATCTGACGTGGATTGTGATCCTGCTGGGCGCACAGGTTGCCGCTGCACGGTCTGAATGGCGTGCGGCCCGGGCTGCGGGCCTTATTCCCGATCCGCGCGGGGCGGTGCCGGGCCACATGGAACGCATTATCGCGGTTCTACGGGTGCTGGAATATCTGCAAAACGGTTTCCATAAGGCATCCAAACCGCCGACCTATCGCCGCATGATGCGTGAGGTCAAGCTTGGCGGGCGCGACTTGAACTGGGCATTGGCCGCCCTTCGGCGGGAAAAGCTGATTGATCGGTCCGAAAGTCATCGCTGGTTGCTATCGGGTAATTTATCGCGACTGACACTGAACGATTTGATGGGCCGTCTGGGATTGTTTCTTGATTATGATCGGCTGCTGGTGGTTCAGTCGGATGGTGGCTGGCCCGGTAAAATGCGTGAGCGGCTTGTCGAGCTTGAAAAAACCAGAGGTTCGGTTCTTGATGTTGAAGTCGGCGCCTTGCTTGATACACCAAAGCCCGAAGACAAAGTCCCTGAGCAAATCAAGCCAAACCCGGATCATCCGCGGCAGGAAGAAATCAGTCAAAATGATATGGCCCAATCGGTGGATTAAGCCATGCCGGGAAATCGAAAGCCCTGTGAAGAATAGAAAATTCGGGCAACGTTATGTGTCCGGATTTTCTGGATGGCCAGAGGATTCCATTTGAACCCGTATCGGTGCATCACTGCTTCGCAAATGCAGATCGCGTTGCGGGAACGGGATTTCGATATCGTTGTCCTTAAAGGCATCCCAGACGTTGAGCAGAACTTCGCTGATGATGTTGCCGCGCCCGTTTTGCGGGTCGGTGATCCAGAAGCGGATTTCAAGATCGACCGAATTGTCGCCAAAGCCCCGCAACAATGTGTTGGGACCGGGGGTGTCTTGTACACGCGCGCATTTTCCTGCGGCCTCATTGCACAGTTTGATCGCGAAATGCGGATCACAGTTGTAGGAAATGCCAACCGGGATTTTCAGGCGCAGCTTGACGTCTGAGTGGCTCCAGTTTTCGACCTGTGTGGTGATGAGGTCTTCGTTGGGGATCAGGAATTCTGTGCCGTCCCGGGTGCGAACGGCGGTGTAGCGTGCACCAAGGGACTGTATCCAGCCAAATGTTTCGCCAATGGCAATGACATCCCCCGGTTTGATCGACCGGTCAAGCAGCAGGATCACGCCACTGATCAGGTTGGCAACAATGCGTTGCAGGCCAAGACCAATGCCGACACCAACCGCACCGCCAAACACCGCAAGGGCGGTCAAATCAACGCCAATCGTTGACAGAGCAAACAGAACAGCAACGGACAGCAAAACCAGTTTAAGGAGTTTGGACATCAGCACCTGAACCGAGGGGGTCAGGCGGTGGACTTTTTTGATGCGTTGTTCAAATAGCCGGGATGAAAAGGATGCAACCCAAAGCAAAACCGCCAACGACAGGATAGCTTTTATAACGCCATAGACCGAAACGCGGAACGATCCGACTTGCATGGCAAGACTGTCGAGTGCTGCGATGGTTGGATCAAGCCAGCCAACGATATTAAGGGCTGCCAATCCCCACGCCACAGCCGCGATGGTGCGTGACCAGACCGGGTCATTCACCACGGCCGCTGCCAGGCGAATGACGATCCAGGCGTTGAGCAGACTTGCGACGAGGCGCAGGATGTTGTGGCGGTATCCGGTTTGAACAGCAATGGCCTCAAGGACCCAGACCAGTACAACCAGCAGCAGGGGAAACGCCAGATCAGGCAGAACAGAAAACAGTCGCCTGAAACCCGCATAGTGCAAAAGCGGTTTCCAGTTTTGCAGTCGGGCAAGCAGGGAGGTCAATGTCGGGCGCAGCAAAAGGGCCGGCAGCATCGCCAGCAGGCAGGCGGCAATTTGTATGAGGATTGGGCCAAGAAGAATATTGGCCTGTATCCAGTCTATGGCTTGGTCAATCCAGAGCAGATATTGATCCGGGTTGGTAAACTGTTCCATTGGTGCCCTGATGTCTTCCTGATTTTCTGTTTTGGGGCTTTATGACAAGACGCTTTAAATCATATGGTAACACGAGAACGGATTTTCAGGCAGGGCGTTGCATTTAAAAGAAAATTGTAACTGTAACCTGCCACGGTGAGTGCGGGTGTTTTGGCAATTTGGGCAATAAAAAAGCCGGCGAGAAGCCGGCTTTTAAGCGGGGTACTATCGGGTGCTGTAGGGGTGTTTTTCCGACCAGTCACGGATAAACTCGATCAATTCATCATCGCGTTCATCGGGCAGCTTGACCGTCAGATGGACATATTGATCGCCGTGTTTGGTGTTGCGGTCATAGGGTGCACCCTTGCCGCGCAGGCGCAATTTCGTACCGCTGTTTGCGTTGGCGGGCAATTTCATATTGACCTTGCCATTGACAGTCGGGACTTCGATGGACCCGCCAAGGACTGCCTCGGCCAGTGTGATCGCCAATTCACAATGCAGATCATTGCCTTCGCGACGGAATGTTTTGTCGGGATGGACATGCAGCTTGATCAAGGCATCGCCTGCCTCACCACCATTCATCCCCGCCATGCCCTGACCTTTCAGGCGCAGGGTTTGTTCGTTTTCACTTCCCGGAGGGATGCGAACTTCAAGGCTTTTGCCGCTGGCAAGGTTGATCCGCTTGGTCGTGCCAATGATGGCCTCGGAAAAATCAAGGCTCAGCTCATAGGAGATGTTCGGGCCTTTGACCTTTTGCGGTTTGCGTTCACCGCCAAAACCACCAAATCCGCCGCCACCGCGACCACCCCGACCGCCTTTGCCGAAAATTTCGTCAAAGATATCTTCGGGGTTCGAGCCGGAAAAGCCGAATGGGTCATTCTGACCAAATCCGCCGCCCGCACGCGATTGACCACCGCCGCCACCGCGACCAAAAGGCCCGGTTTCACGACCATCGGCATCAATCAGACCATTGTCGAATTTCTTGCGACGTTCGGGATCGCCAAGCAGGTGATAGGCGCTTGAAACTTTTTTAAAGCGTTCTTCAATCTTGGTATCGCCGGGATTGACGTCGGGATGGAGTTCACGCGCCAGTTTGCGATAGACTTTTTTGATTTCGTCCTGAGTGGCGTTTTTTGCAACGCCGAGTATTTTGTAGGGATCCTGCATGAATTAACCGGTTGGATGAACAAAATGGGCGGTGGCACAATTTAAGTGCATGATGCGCGCAATCAGAACCATTTCGTCACGATTTCGTCCGGCACGTTTTATATCAAGCAAGGATAAGTCCAATGACCGTAGCTGGGCCACGATCAAGGGCTTCGTCACATTGCTCTGCCGCGCTGTATTTTGCCAAACGGCATGCCAAAACAAACAAAATGGCGCTGATTGCGCGCTCCGTACTCTAGCCCGTCTTGGCGAAAACAAGAAAGGCTATTTATTGCTGTGCCCGGATATAAAAAAAGCGGTGCAGATCGCAAGAACCGCACCGCTTTTTTGAAAATCTGGTTTCAGATCAGACGGGTCTGATCAATTCACGACCTGCCAGCTGCCATCAGGTTTGCGGCACGCTGTGCCATAGGCGGTTTCTTCCTGCCCACCAATCATGACAGTCTGCTGGTATTCGCGGCAATATTCCTGCGTTTCGGGTTTCTGATAGGTCCGTGTTGGTGTCACGGTGCCCTGAACGCCGGTATCTGGGTTCTGCCAGCTTGATGTTTTGCCTGTTGGCGCGCTTTCAAGGGTTTTCTGCGTGCTTTGGGCCATGATTGCGCGGTCCGCGTTATCAAGTGAACGGCCGACTTCGCTGCCAAGAAACGCGCCAGCCATGGTGCCAAGTGCAACCCCGACCAACTGGCCTTTGCCTTTGCCAAACTGTGCGCCAGCAACCGCGCCGCCAACCGCACCCAGCAAGGTGCCAGCGGTTTGTTTCTGGCCCTGATCCTGAGCACAGCCTGCGATGAAGGCGGTCATGATCAATGGTATGACGATATGACGGAATTTCATGTTGTTTCTGCCCATCTTGTTTTTCCTGTCCCAACCGATATGCTCTGAATATACGAACGATGATCCTGTGTTGCCACCCCGTGTTCGTCATCCGCTGTCACTTAAGCCAGCCGATTTTGGATAATCAGAGGAACTTTGACCCCAATGGACGAAAAAAATACGCCAAAAATGGGGCATGAACCCCACGTTGCCCCGTTTGAGATGTTTGACGACTGGTTCAAAGACGCCAAAAGCAACGAAGATGCCTATCCTGACGCGATGACATTGGCCACCGCGGACAAGGATGGCCGTCCATCAGCGCGGATCGTCCTGCTTAAGGGGTTTGATGATCGCGGCTTTGTCTTTTACACCAATTATGAAAGCCGCAAGGGCAGCCAGCTTGCGCAAAACAGCTATGCGGCATTGTGTTTTCATTGGAAAACGGTCGAGAAATGCGTGCGAATCGAAGGTAAGGTCGCCAAGGTCGATGGTGCTGAATCCGATGAGTATTTTGCATCGCGCCCACGTGGTAGCCAGCTTGGCGCCTGGGCATCGATACAGTCACGTCCGATGACCGGTCGGTTTGATCTGGAAAAGCGGGTGGCGGAATTTACCGCCAAGTTTGGTTTGGGCAAGGTCGCACGCCCGGACCACTGGGGTGGTTTCCGTCTGGTGCCTGACCGGATTGAATTCTGGGCCGAGGGGAAATTCCGTTTGCATGATCGCAAACTGTTTACCCGTGATGCCGATGATGCGGGCTGGAACACGCAAAAGCTGTTCCCGTAAGGATTTGGCTTTATGCCTTGAACGATAGAACGCGCAAAAGAATTGATCTTTTGCGCGTTTTTGATTGGGGGGCCTGTTTCTCGGTCCGGTTCGTCTGACTATTTGGTCTGTTCGGGCGGGCAGAATGTTTCCTGCAAGACGGCAATGATTTTCATGATGTTCTGATCTGCCAGCGAATAATAAATCGTCTGGGCTTCGCGCCGGGTTTTGACCAACCTGTCGCGCCGCAGCCGTGCGAGATGCTGTGACAGGGCGGATTGTTTAATGCCCAGTTCATTCTCAAGCGTGCCAACCGATTTTTCGGCATCGCCAAGGGAACAAAGAATCATCAGCCGCCATTCATTGCCCAGCGTTTTGAGAAATTCTGCTGCTTCGCGTGCATTTTGATGAAGCGCTTCGTAATCCATCCGCCAGAAAACCCATTTCCAAATTACATACCAATCTACATCTACGGTCTGACCTTGGTTGGTATCGGTCGGGGTCAGCGTATTTTCGGTCTTGTCGTCAAACAGCCATCGTAATCGGAGCCATAAATGATACAATACACCTTGTAAGCTATTCTATCGGGCAGGTTTACGAAAAGCTGATCTTGTTTCTATACAGCGTTGAAAGAACAATTACAGCCGCAATATTTTTGATCTTGAACAAGGAATAGAGTGATCAAAAGTAGCAACATAATGGCGATCCTGCGTGATGATGACCCATCGGACGCGGGCACTGTTCACAAGATGACAGGCGGGAGTGAGTGCAATGGCAATAAGAACAATTCTGGCACCAGTAGCCGGTTCGGAAATTGATCGCCGTGTTATGGATATGGCGTTCCGTACTGCAAAGCGGTTCGATGCGCATCTTGAGGCGCTTTTTGTCGCCGCCGAACCACAGGATGCCATTCCAATTGTTGGCGAAGGCATGTCGGGCCTGATCATTGAAGAAATGATCCGGGCGGCGGAAACCGAAACAGGAAAACGCGAAGCCAACGGCAAGGCCGCGTTTGAGGCCGCTGTCACCGCGGCCGGGATCGATATCGCAGAGGCGCCGACGACCCAGTCCAAAGCAACCTGTGCGTGGCGCAAGGACAATGGCCGCGAAGACGAAACCGTTGCGCGCCGGGGGCGCCTGTTTGATCTGGTGGTGGTTGGGCGTGATCCCAAAGAAGCTTCTGCGTCGCTGACCTTTGATGCCGCATTGATGGAAACCGGGCGTCCGATCTTTGTCGCCCCGCTAGACCCACCTGCGACGATTGGTGAAAAGGTCATGATTGCGTGGAACGGCGGGGTCGAAGCCGCGCGTGCCGTGACGTCGGCCATGCCGCTTTTGCGCACGGCAAAGACCGTCACGATCGTCAGTGTCGGAGATGTTCCTTATGGCCGGGCTAGTGCCAGAGAATTGGCAGAACAATTCCGCTGGCACGGAGTCGAGGCGGCGGTTGTCGAACATACCGAAGGCGGAAATGTTGCTAACACCTTGATGTCAGAGGCAGAAAAATGTGGGGCCGATAGCATCGTTCTTGGTGCCTATAGCCATTCACGGTTCAAGGAAATGATCCTTGGCGGTGTGACGCAAGATATGCTGGCAAAATGTACGTTGCCACTTTGGATCATGCACTGAGTGTTCCGCTGAACGGGCGTCATCATAACCATATGATTTCGCGAAATTAAATTACCTATTCTTTTGAATGGGTCAGAAAGGCGCATTTGTTTGCGCCTTTTTTTGTTGCATCCGCGAACAAATAGAGGGAGGGTTACGGAAATCTTACAAAGACGGAACCCCGAAAAACGAGGCGTTCCGCATTAAGGAAGAAACGTCTGCTAGGGGAATTGCGATGTTATCACTTCGCGACATCATTGATTTTGCAGCCATGTCCGAGGATTTGGCTGACGAATTAAACAGTCTTAAAATTGGTTTGCCCGATCTTGGTGCAGCGGTCGTTGGCCAAGGTGGTGGTGGCGACAATTCCATTCGCGGCTGCGAAGCAACTCCCTGTGCGGCCAACAAATGTGACGGCAAGTAATCAGATGAAACGAGGGCGCAGTGATATTGATATATCGCCCCGACCTGATTGTTTGTCTCATGCCGGAAGCTTGCCTGCGCGGGCAGCAGGCCCATTTCCCTATTTCGAGAACAGACTGATCTGATCCTCATCGCGTTTGGGTTTTTGCGCGGTGGGTGGTTCTTCGTGCCATGACAAGACATGGTCAGGAAGCGGGGCCAGCATATGGGCAACCTGTGTGAAGTTTTCTGTAGGATCAAGCCACGCATTGAGGTGATTTGGTCCGATCACCACGGGCATGCGATCATGAATATGGGCAATCACACCCGATGGTGCACAGGTGATAATGGTTGCCTCTGATCCGTTTTCCAGTCCGGCAAACAGAAACGGTTGATGATCGGGAAGCGTTATCTGGTTTTTACGCTTGGACGTGCCGTCTTTGCGCCATTCATACCAACTTGTGGCCGGGATCAGACACCGCCGGGCAAGCAGGGGGCGAAATGTGGGTTTCTGGTCAAGTGTTTCGGCCCGCGCATTGATCAGCGGCGTGTTCAGGCCCGGAACCGTAAGCCCCCAGTGACGGATTGCGGCTTTGCGTTCGGGCAGGATGACGGCAATCGGATCGGTCGGGCGGCGCGTGCCGGTCAGGCCTTCAAACGCGGCATCAAGGTCGTTCTGGTTTTCGGCGGTTTGATGGGCAAGCTGAGCGTCGTCAAACCCGTTGTGCAAAATGCTGCGCCGGATGTCTTCCATCTCCAGTCCCAGTTGCGCCTGAAGGGCGTGGACGTTGCTGTTAAGATCAAATCGGCTGCACATGTATTTGCCTGCTTTGTTGTGCCATCAAGATAATAGCTGCTGCGGGCTTTGCCAAATCCTGCGATGCGTACTACCTAAAACGAGGTCATGCCCCAAGGCCGATAGAAATTTTACCGAAAACAGGGCATTTCCTTCAATGGTTTGACGGGGGATGTTATAACAATGCGATCACATGCAGTCACGCATGCGCACGCCACATAAAGAGCCCGAATAATGAATAACCCAGCCCCGAAAACAGTCGTCCTGACAGGTGCCAGCCGTGGTATCGGTCACGTTACGGTTGGTTACTTTGCCCGGCGTGGTTGGCGGGTGATTTGCTGTTCACGTGAAGCACCGCCGCCCAGTTGCCCGCGTGACCCGTCACTTGGCATTCATATCCGTGCTGATCTTTCCAAACCCGAAGACGTGGAGTCTTTCATCGCACAGGCCAATGAGGTGCTGGGCGATGATCCGCTGCATGCCTTGGTCAATAATGCCGGTGTGTCGCCCAAGACGCCCTATAAAGAACGGCTTGGCTGTTTGAACGGCGATATTGATGCGTGGCGCGATGTGTTTGAGCTTAATTTCTTTACCCCGCTGACACTGGCGCGCGGGTTTGCGTCGGCCTTGCACCGTGGCAAGGGGGCAATTTGCAACATCACATCGATTGCCGGGCACTATGTGCATCCGTTTGCCGGGTCGGCCTATTCCACGTCAAAAGCGGCCCTTTCCGGGCTGACGCGTGAAATGGCGGTGGAGTTTGCCGAACTGGGCGTGCGGGTCAATGCCGTTGCCCCGGGCGAGATTAAAACCGACATGATTTCACCGGAATATGAAGCACTGGTACCGCGCATTCCGATGAACCGGATGGGAACCCCCGAAGATGTTGCGGCCGCGGTGCATTATCTGGTGGGTGACGACAGTAGCTATGTCACAGGCACGGAAATCTTTGTTACTGGCGGGCAGCATCTTTATTGATCACAGATCGCCGCGATTGGTGGTGATGATGCTGTGGTTCTGAGACGATATGCTTTAAAGGCCAAAGGCAGCCAAGCTTGGTTGCTTTATGCGTTCTGGCTGATGTGAAAGGCCGGGTCGTAATCAACTTTTCCAGCCGGGATTTCATCGATCAGCGGGCGGGCCATGAAATATTCATCAGGCACACCTTCAAGCTTGAGGTCGGGCAGGGGCGCAAAGCCAAACCGGCTGTAATAGTTGGGCTCCCCCAGGACAACACACCCGGCGGCATCATTGGCACGCAAATGACGGATGCCGCTTTGGATTAGTTCGGACCCAACGCCAAACCCTTGACGGTCGGGCAGGACGGCAACCGGGCCAAGCCCGTACCAGCCACATTCCAGATTATTGATTTTAATTGGGGAAAAGGCAATGCAGCCAATGAGTTCGTCATCTTGTTGAGCAATCAGTGAAAGGGTGAGCTTCCCTTTTTGACGCAAGGCATCAACAATAAGGTGTTCTGTCTGCTGGCTATGGGGTGCTGTTTCAAATGCACCTGCCAGAAGCGCGTGAATCGCCGCGATGTCATGTTCGGTTTCTTCACGAATAAGCATTTTCGTCCCTGCCTGTGACGTAGGGTCTGCTTCCTGCGGACCGTCACCCACGACTATAACGGGAAAATGCGGTAGGGCAAGGTTGTGTTAAACCAGCAGACTTTTCAGCCAGTCGTTTTTTTGTTCAAGGCGTTTGACTTCCATTTCAAGCCAGCCGGTGAAGTTTGATGCTTCGTTGGCGTGCTCTTCGCGCAGGGCCAAAACACGTTCAAGATCAAGCTCGCACACATCCTGAAGGATTTCGAGCTGCTCACGGCGGATGTCATCATCAAGCAAATGCAGATAGCGCATCTTAAGCGCCATGATCAGGCGCGATAGTTCACCCGATGTATCGCGCAGGTTGCCCTGCATCAGTTCGATGAATTTATCGTGGCCTTGTTGGGTCAGGATAAGCTGCCCGTCGGAAAATGCGAGGCTTCCACTGTCTTCCTTGACCAGTCCTTCAAGTTTTAAAAGCTGTAATGAACTTCCCATCATATCAAGCGACGGCCCCATCATATGGGACATGAAATGACGCACGGAATTGGCCAGATCAGCATAACTGATTGGTTTATCCGAAAGGGCAAGTGTGCCGAGTGCGCACAGGCGCAGACATTCTTTGGGGAGCAAGGTTCTATCCGAATACATGGGCGGCCCCTGTTTGATGACAGGGTCGACGTTAACGCGAACGGTTATTAATTGCAATATGTGATCTTAAGGGCACTTTAAGTGTCCGCGATCATCATCAGCATGAATATAGGCCGCCCTATGGCGAAAGCAAACATTCGGGTCCGATTTGAAGATGTTAGATCAGAACTGTTTCGGGGGCTGATCAAAAAAGGCCAGGGCATCTGCCACTGGCCTTCGTTTTCTGATCCCTGACGCCCGATCAGGCGGCCTTGGAAATGCCCAACTGGCTCCAGACGGCCAGCAGCGAGTCGATCAGGTGATCCATTAATTCGTCATTATGCAACGGACCGGGGGTGAAGCGCAGGCGTTCGGTGCCGCGCGGCACGGTTGGATAGTTGATTGGCTGCACGTAGATATCATGTTCAAACAGCAGGCGGTCGCTGGCTTCCTTACACATCGCGGCATTGCCAACCATCAGTGGGACAATGTGGGATGGGGCGTCCATAACCGGCAGGCCTGCCGCACGCATGCGTTCACGCAGCGTTTCAGCGCGTTCTTTTTGTGCAACGCGCTCGGCGTTGCTTTCCTTAAGGTGGCGCACAGATGCCAGCGCACCGGCCGCAATGCTGGGCGGGTGGGAACTTGTGAAGATGAACCCGTTGCCAAAGCTGCGTACGAAATCGACGATTTCCGGTTTGGCCGCGATATAACCGCCAATGACGCCAAATGCCTTGGCCAGTGTGCCTTGAACGATATCAACGCGGTGCATAACGCCATCGCGTTCGGCAACACCGCCGCCGCGCGGGCCGTACATGCCCACCGCATGGACTTCATCAAGGTATGAAATCGCGTTGTATTTTTCGCAAAGATCAAGAATCTGGCCAATCGGGGCGATATCGCCATCCATCGAATAGACCGACTCGAACGCGACGATTTTGGCGCGCTCCGGGCCGAGGTCCTTGAGGATAGCTTCGAGATGTTCGACGTCGTTGTGGTTCCAGATGCGGCGTTCGGCCTTGGAATGGCGCATGCCTTCGATCATGGAATTGTGGTTCTGGGAGTCGGAAATGATCACGCAATCGGGCAATTTGGAGCCAAGGGTCGACAGCGTGGTCCAGTTGGCGACATAGCCAGACGTCATCAGAAGGGCGGCTTCCTTGCCATGCAAATCGGCGAGCTCTTGCTCAAGCGCGACGTGCAGATGGTTGGAGCCAGAAATATTGCGTGTGCCACCCGCACCGCCACCCTGGCCGGAAACGGCTTTATCCATGGCTTCAAGTACCTTGGGGTGCTGGCCCATGCCAAGATAATCGTTGGAACACCAGACAGTGATTTCGCGCGGCGCTTCCCCGTTTTCCGGATGATAGAGGGACTTGGGGAATTTGCCGACAATGCGTTCAAGATTGGCGAACACGCGATATCGGCCCTCAGCCTTAAGGCCAGAGATCGCGTCTTTGAAGAAGTTGTTATAATTCATCTTTGTTACTTTCGCCTGTCTCTTTGCGACGGAACAGTTTCGCACATCACAAAGCTCTGGTCTTGTCCTGATCAGCGATCTGATCTGGACACGTCGTCCGGCTTGACCGGGTCTTGATGTTTCCCTTATCGGACATGGCGTCCGACACGGCATTGACCCTTGTCAAAAATTAAAGCGATTCCAGTTTGTTTTGAACCGCACGGTCAGAGAAGGCGTTCCATCTTTCATTTGTCGATCTCGCCGCAGGGTTGGTCCTGTTTCAAGGACTTGGCGTACCCCGTCTCAATTCAGTAGTCAATTTGGGGCCATTGGCGGCATTTGGCAAGGATTTGAACGCATTTCACCCCACAATTATATCAATTCAGTCCATAGTTTTAATCAATCGATTTGGTGTAATTTGGCATTTAAGGCTATTAGTCGCGATTTTAGGCGGTGTTTTGCGGGATCAGACGTGTGGTTTTAGAAAAAAAGGCCCGGCGCAAAACGGATTTGAGCCGGGCCTTTTGATGTTTTGATCTGTGTCGCGACTTAAAGGCTGCTGTGCCACTCGGTCAGGGCGGCCTCGACCGCGTCGAACATCGTATGAATCTGATCTTCGGTGATGATCAGCGGCGGGCAGAAGGCAACAGTATCACCAAGCGCACGTAGGATCACACCATGTTCAAGGCATTTGGCTGCAACGGCTTTGCCCGCAGCACCATAGGGATCAAACGGTGTTTTCGCACACTTATCAGAAACCAGTTCAAACGCCCCGATCAGGCCGTGGCCCCGGGTTTCGCCGACATGATCGAACTTGTTTAGGTCTTTGAGGCGTTTCTGGAACGGCGACATGACACTACGGACATGCTCGATAATCCCGTCATCCTCATAGATTTTAAGGGTTTCAAGTGCGACGGCGGCTGCTACCGGGTGCCCGGAATAGGTAAAGCCATGGCCGAATGTCCCGACTTCGTCCGATCCCTTTTTGACGGCCTGATAAATCGCCTCATTGATAAACAGGGCGGAAATCGGCAGGTACGCCGATGACAGCTGTTTGGCGACTGTGATCATATCGGGTTTAAGCCGGAAGGTTTCACTGGCAAACATCCGACCGGTCCGGCCAAAGCCGCAAATCACTTCATCGGCAATAAACAGGATGTCATAGCGTTTGAGCACTTCCTGAATTTTCTCAAAATAGGTGCGCGGCGGGACAATCACGCCACCGGCCCCCATGATCGGTTCGGCGATAAACGCACCGACGGTTTCGGGGCCTTCGGCCTGGATCAGGTCTTCAAGCTGTTCGGCCAAGCGGGTGGCGAAATCTTCTTCTTCCTCACCTGGCAGGGCATCGCGCCAGTAATGCGGTGTTTCGGTATGAAGAATGCGATCAATCGGCAGATCAAACAGTTTATGATTGCCCGGAAGGCCAGTCATCGAGGCCGCTGCCACAGTAACCCCGTGATAGCCCTTCTTGCGCGAGATGATCTTCTTCTTTTCCGGCTGGCCAATAGCATTATGATAATACCAAACCATTTTGACTGCGGAATCAGTGGCTTCTGAGCCGCTGTTGGCAAAGAAGACCTTCGACATCGGCACCGGTGCGATTTCCAGCAGCTTTTCCGCCAGATCAATCGCCGGATTTGTGCTTTTGGATGCAAAGGTATGATAATAGGGAAGGATGTTGAGCTGCTTGGTGGCGGCATCCACCAGTCGCTTTTCGCTAAAGCCAAGCGACGTACACCAAAGACCAGCCATGCCTTCGATCAGTTTATGTCCGCTGTCATCGGTGACATAAATGCCGTCACCGCCGGTAATGATGTGCGGGCCGGTTTGTTCGTGGGTGGCATGATTGGTATAGGGATGCAAGTAGCTCGCGACATCGCGGCTGGCATCTGAATTGCCCGGAACAGTTGGGGCGAAGGCTGGATTGACGTTGGTGGCGTCGATGGTCATGGCGAACCTCGTTTTGATGTGGGGCCCTGAAACCCGTAAATGCTTTTAAGGCACTTTAATCCCACTTTGATCGGGCGCAACCCATTCCTTTGCACTGCGATAACTTTGCAATGGATTAACCCTTGATGACGAAAAACCGGCCGGAATGATCCGACCGGTTTTGATATGGGGTTTTGATGCGGGTACGCGCGATATTGGCTTAGTGTGACATCAGGACCGGAACGGTCATGTGGCGCAAAAGATGCTGTGTCACACCGCCCATCATCAATTCGCGCAGGCGCGGGCGGCCATAGGCTCCGCAGACAATCAGATCAGAACTTTCATCCGCGGCCCGCGACAACAGCAAGTCACCAACACTGATGCCCGATGCGTTCATGCTTTCCTTGGTGGCACTAATGCCGTGGCGTTTGAGACGGTCCGCGATGTCGATGCCCGGTACGGGCAAGGTATCACGTGCGCCCTTGTTCGGATCGGCACACAGAACCACGGCTTTCTTGGCGGCTTCAAGGAACGGCATGCTGTCGTTTACTGCGCGAACGGCTTCGCGGTATGGTTTCCAGGCAATCAGAACCCGCTCGCCGACCGTGGCAAACTTTCCGACATAGGGCACGATCAGAACAGGTGTGCCAGACGTCAGAACAACCTTATCTGGCATCTCAGAGACAGAGCACGGATCACCGCTTTCCGGGTCGTGCTGTCCTAAAATCGTCAGGTCATGGTGGCGGGCATACATTGCTGCCGTATCGGCAAGTTCGGTGGCGGCACAGGTTGTTTGTTGCCAGCTAAATTCAATACCGGCATCTGTGCAGGCGGTTTCAAATACGCCTTGCGCCACTTTGCCCTGATCGGCCATTGCCTGACGTTGCTGAGCGATGATTTCTTGTGGAATTTGGACTTCCATAAAGCGCGGAATATCAGTCACAGGCAGCAGGAACAGACCTGTCAGATGGGCCTTCTGCGCCTTGGCCACCTTCAGCGCGACGGCAAGGCGTTCTGTGCAGGCAGGCGAATTGTCGATGTGAACAAGAATATCCCGATACATGAGACTGTCTCCATTGTACGGCCCGTCATCTTCACCAGAAGGGTGAGGATCACACGCGGGTCCTTTCGATATGGAATAAGCATAATCTCGGGTGTTTTGGGCGTCTTTGCTCTATCTCAAATTGAAGAATTCAAAACGACTTTATGGGGCGTTTTTAGAACCTAAAATGGTACCTCGTCGTCAATGTTAGGAGCTTGTCCATTTACAGTAATATTTCCTGATATTAATTCAATATCTGATAATGTGCTCCCAACCACATTATACCTGCGAGCTAGTTTCTTTGAGATATCAGTGAATGGCTGTTCATAATCATCAGTATTCATCCACCCGGCTTCAATATAGAAACTTATGATTCGTTTTAGAAAAATTTCGACAACCTTAAAGCCCTGTTTTGGATCAATTGGAGATACTATTCCTGCTAAGTTTGAGCCAAGTCGGATACTGGTGAGTTCTTCATTTATGTAGTAGCCTTCGTCATGCGAATTCCACACGAGGCTATTTTGGAAAATTGGAAAGATCGACAGCCAGCTTGCTCTCAATCTTGCGTTACTTCCTGTATCCCACCCGGCCGTGTTGGGAAGCAAGTCGATAAATATTTTCTTATCTGGCTTAGGTAACGCGGGTAGAGGAAGTGCTATTTCAGCCCTCCATTCACCGAGTGTTTCTTCGTAGTCTGCTATTTGTTTCCTCAGTTTATTGATCTCGGATAGTGCATCGACGTTGGCTAATGAGTCGCCTCGTACCCATCCAGCTCTCGATTTAGTTGCTTTGGCATTATCCAATGCTTCACGTACAGCTAGCTTTAGATCTCCGATTGACGTCCATGTCTTGCGAAGCCTATTGAATTCGGCTTCAGCTACAAATTCAACTAGCTTGCTCTTACCAATTTCAGTTTCTTCCGATTTTCCCAAGGCTATTTTGTCTCGGGCACCGTGCAACATAACCAGTACCGGAATTTCTTTTGATACAGCATAGCGAAACTCTTTATGCGTGTAGCTGATTCCCTCTTCGTCGATAGCCCCATATCGACCTGCTATAATCAGGACATAATAATCGCATTGGCTAATTAGTGTTTTAATGAACTCAAACTGATTCTCATCTGCTGCAGGAAAAGATTCCATCTGCACTGGGAAATCACCGGTGCTTATAACGACATCTTGTACTGCTCTTCGTTCCTCTTGAAGGTCCTCAAACGTAGAACTTATAAAAACCTGATATCGTTTGCTATGCAAGAGAGGCTCCTAAGCTAGAGTTACTTGCTAACCATCCGTGCCCGGCTGGGTCATCGGGATGACTTTTTCCATTTCCGGGGTGTCGGTGCCAGTTGACGGCACCATCCCTTGTGGTGCTGGCGGTGTTTGGGGTGCCATTTGGCCGCCCATGTTGCTGCCGGGCATATTGCTCATGGTTGGGTCGGACATCGGGATGTTCATCGCATCGCCCGACAACATCGACAGACTTTTATGCAGTTGCTGTGATAGTGGGGCCCAGTTTTTCTGCAAGGTGGCGCAGGACGCGGCATCGCCTTGCTGAACACAGCGTTGCGCCATGCGATCCAGAATGCCGAGCGCAATGCGGGCCTCGTCAATTTGCTGTTTCTGCATTTGATCGAGCATTTTTTGATTTTGGTCTTCCATCATCACCAGATTATCGGACTGTGTTGCGACCGATCCGGCGGTTGTGCCGGTTGGGCGTGCCATGGATTTGGGTGCGCTATTGGCTTGCGCGTTGGACGGCGGACCCCATGGGGTGACGATGGTCTGGCTATCATTGGCGACGGTGACGGGATCTTCGACCGCTGCCATGCAGGCAGACAGAGCACATGTCAGTGCAATCATGGTCAGAGTCTTGGCTGTTGTATGCATCGACATGTCGTGCTCCTTGGACCTATGGCATTTTGCCGTGGTCACGCGATCGCGTTGTCCCTAAAACCGGTCGTATTGGATGCTACGACTTTGCTTTTATTATGGAACATATTGGACTGACTTATCGCGCCTGTCCAGATATGGGCCGATGAAAGCTTTTTGACCGACCGGCGATCTCTGGGCATTACGCTGTGTGTATGTCGGGCGTTGATAATTTCGGTTCGTTTTTTAAGGTGTTGGCGATCCAGCGCATCGTTAGTTTTATCCGTTCGATGTGTCTCAGATCAGGATGGGTCAAGACCCACAATCTGTTTGGCGCGATATCTTTCAGCACGGTGATCCGTTTCAAACCGGGGATGGCAAGATCGGTCGGCAAGCAGGCAAAGCCGCATCCCGAAAGCGCAAGTTGTGCCATTGCAATCAGGTCATCGGACTGCTGATGAATTTTACCCCGGTGGCATTTTTCCAACCATGTGAAAACGGGATGACTGCGAAGTGTTCCGCACGCGCCGATAAAGTTCTGCTGCAACAGAAAGTTCAGATCGTCAGTCGCAACGTCATCAGAGGTGCCGTAAATGGCCCAACTGATTTTTCGGACCTCGCGACCGACCAGATGTTCGGGTGGATGGCTGGCGACCCGAATTGCGATGTCGGCATAGCGTTGTGTCATGTTGAATTCCTGATTGCTCGTCAGCAGTTCAAGCTGAATGTCAGGATGTTCGGCACGAAATCGCGCAAAGCAATCAGGCAAAAGGAAGTATGAAAAGCTTGTCGGGGCGGTAATGCGCACCAACCCGGACGGCGACACATCACGCCCGGAAATGTTCAGGTTTATCGCATCGAAGCTGTTCATGATCTGTCGGGCAGGGTGCAGCATATCTGCCCCGGCTTCGGTCAATTGATAATCACCCCGAACCCGGTCAAACAGCCTCGCACCGGTTTCTTTTTCCAGAGCGTGAATATGACGAAACACGGTCGTGCTGCTGACACGTAGTTTCTGGGAGGCCTGTTCGAGCGATCCTGTCTCTGCGATGGCGAGAAAGGACTTCATGTAATTCCAGTCCATCTGCATAAATTCCAAATTTGCAATGTTGCATTTCAAAATCGCGTATGTATTGCAAATTTGCAATTCTCTATTTCTGTTCCTGCGAAATGTTGAACGCACATAACAAAGGGAACTGTGATGATTGGCTACACATCCGTTGGAACGAATGACCTGACGCGCTCTGGCGCATTTTATGACGCATTGTTTGAGTGTTTTGGGGCAGGCGGCGTCATGGTTGTTTCCGATTTTATTGTCTGGGGACAGAGTACCGATAGCCCATGTTTTTCTGTCCATGTTCCGTTTGACGGCAAACCGGCAACCGTCGGAAATGGCACAATGATCGCCTTGGCCGCACAGTCGCGCCAGCAGGTTGACGAGGTCTATCAAAAGGCGCTGGCGTTGGGCGGTACATCAGAAGGCACACCCGGTCCACGCACCGACGACGGATTTTATGCCGCATATTTCCGTGATCTGGATGGCAATAAACTGAACGTGCATTTCATGGGATAGTGCGGCGTCATGATTTCCGTTGGCTGTTCGTCAGAATGGTTTTTAGAATTTTCCAAATTTCGGGGATGTGTGATGTACCCTCATTTTCGTCTGGTGGGACATCGATTATGTCCCTATGTGCAGCGTGTTTCCATGGTCATGGCCGCATGTTCAATTGATCACGAACGGGTTGATATTTCACTTGAGGATAAGCCGGACTGGCTTTTTGACATCAGCCCGACGGGCAAAGTGCCTGTCTTGGTTGTTGATCACGGGCGGGTCCTGTTTGAGGCCGCTGCGATCTGTGAGTATCTTGATGATTTAACCGGCAAAACGTTGTTGCCACGCGATCTTTATGAACGTGGCCTGCACCGTGGGCTGATTGCACTTGGCGAACAGATATTGTCGTTGACGGCAATGCTGATTTATCAGGCGCCAACGGAGGATACGGTTGATGCAACGGTGGCACAGATAACCCAACGGCTTGAAATACTTGCCAGCCATGTTGAGACAAAACCTTTGCAGGCGCAGGGGCGCCTTAGCCTGCTTGATTTTGTTTTCGCAACGGCTTTTCGACCGTTTCCGTTGCTTTCGCTTGGACTGAACCGGGATCTTTATGCCGGAATGGATCGTCTGAAAGACTGGTCGATCAAGCTTTCGGGGCACGACATTATCCAAAATGCCGTGCCCCGAAGCTACTTTGCGGAAATGCAGAAATTCATTGCGACGAAGGAAGGGTATCTTGCCCGTCGGTTGGCGGTGCTGCCGCCTGTGTATTTGGCTCATAGACAAGACGCTAGTTAGAGACTGTGCCTGTTTATGTCAGTCAGATACGTGTCGTGCCACCATGGCGACAATGGTGTCAAAAAGTTCGTTTTTCGCCTGTTCCGGTGTGATTTCACCGGTTGCCGCCGCGTAGGACAGGGCCTCTGCCGCGCCAAGGAACCCCCACAGGCTGACCGTTGATACGGTGCCGCTGGCACAAAAAGGGGCAAGAATATTGCGGCATTTTTCAAGGAACAGAAGGTTGTAGTCGCGTTTTACCTGCTCAAGCTCTGGCGACCCGGCAAGTGCGGAAATGACACCCGATATTTCACGCCCCTGAGACAATACGCAATCAACATAAGATGATGCAATCACCCACGCCTTGTCGTTCAGGGTGGGCGCACTTGCCTGAAGAGCGGCGTCAAGCACGGCGGACTGGCGCATATCGTAATCCTGATACAGGGCGATCAACAATCCCGACCTGGTGCCAAAATGATCATAGACAACCGGCTTGGTCACACCGGCCTGATCGGCAAGGGAACCAAGGCTAAGTGCCTCGGTTCCTTGCCCACGCACCATTTGCCACGCGACATCAACAAGTTGACGATACCGATCCTCCCGCGAGAGCCGTTTGCGCGGTTTGTGGCGGGTTGGAGAATTATTTGCGCTGGTGCTTGACATCTCTATATACCAAACGTAACTTACGGAAAGTAACTTACTAAAAGTATATAGTGATTGCCGCCTTGAGGCAATCGGTTAAGAAGGAGATCTGTCATGCACGCACTTGTGGTTGTTGCACATCCAAATACCGGTTCGTTTACCCATGCTGTTGCCAATCATATCGGCAAGGGTATCGAAGATGCCGGATCGGACCACAGTTTCGAACTTGCCGACCTTACGGCAGAGGGATTTGATCCGCGTTTCAGTTTGGGCGATGTCGCGGGGTTTGACCTTGTCACGCCGTACCCCGATGACGTCATCGCCGAACAACAGAGGATCGACCGTGCCGATACGCTGGTGCTGGTTTTTCCGATCTATTGGTGGTCGATGCCCGCCATCATGAAAGGGTGGATTGACCGGGTATTTACCAATGGCTGGGCCTATGAGGACATAGACGGCGAAAAGGTCATTAAAAAGCTGACCCATTTGAAGGTCCATCTTGTCGCGATTGGTGGTGCCGGTTTGGGCACATTTGCCCGGCATGGGTATTTCGGCGCGATGAAGCTGCAAATCCATCAGGGTATTTTTGATTATTGCGGCGTTGAGGTCGCGTCATCCGAATTGATGTTGCTGGCCGATGGTAACGATCCGGTCGCACACCTGAAAACCGCGCATGACCTGGGGGCGACGATTCCGGCCAAGGTTGTTCAATCTGATCTGGATATGGCGGGATAAATCCCGGTTCTTCCACCCCGGCCATCACAAGGTGAAAAACAAAACGCCCGCCAAAATCTGGCGGGCGTTTGAGTGTGTGCTGTTTGGCTTCGCTTAGTCGTGCTTGCCGCCATGTGCCTTGGACCAGCCAATCGGATCGGCAAGGAACGAACGCACCCCTTCGATGGCGTCTTGGCTGAAATATTCGCCTTCTTCGGCAACGGCCAGAACGTCCGCCCAGGTGGCAAGATAATGCATTTCGATGTCGTCTTTACGCAGTTCTTCAAGCGCACCTTCGAAGATGTCATAGAAGAACACGACAAAGGCGTGTTTGCATTCGCCGCCAGCATCGCGGATGGCATTGACGAAATTGACTTTCGAGGCACCATCGGTAGCCAGATCTTCGACCAGAAGAACGCGCTGACCTTCGTGGATGTCGCCTTCGATGCGGGCCTTGCGACCGAACCCTTTGGGTTTTTTGCGAACATACTGCATCGGCAGGTCCATCACATCGGCCAGCCACGCGGAATAAGGGATACCCGCTGTTTCACCACCGGCGACGGCATCAAATGCCTCGTAACCTGCAGCATCGGACACCTGACGGGCGGCAAGCTCAATCACCTTGCGGCGTGCGCGCGGGAATGAAATGAGTTTGCGGCAGTCGATATAGACCGGGCTGGCCCAGCCAGACGTCAGGATATAGGCTTCTTCCGGGCGGAAATTAACCGCTCCGATGTCCAGCAAAATCTTGGCAACGGTTTTGGCAGCATAGGAACAATGCGCGGTCGGTGATGGGGTGGTCATGGCAGCTTTACCCTCTTTGGCTCGAAGATTTGCCGACCTCATAACGCTTTTGACAAAAAAGCGCAAAGAAAAGCCGCTGTCCGGGTGGTCAGGATTGGGGCTGTGGCACGGTCAAAAAGAGAATTGGCAAAGAATGAGCGCGGCGTGAATTGTGAAATGAAGGTGTAAGGTATCATAAATGATATCTGAGATATCATAATTGAAGTTTTAGATGGACTTTGCTAGGCTTCGATCAACTTGCACTAAAGGGTTTGCTTTATGATTACCGCAGGACAAATGCGCGCGGCGCGGGCTCTGTTGGGCATTGATCAAAAAACACTGGCTGAAATGGCCGGGGTTTCGGTGCCGACCATTCAGCGAATGGAGGCCAGCAAGGGCAATGTGCGCGGTGTGGTCGATACGCTGGCTAAGGTTGTCGAGGCGCTTGATCGTGCCGGGATCGAGCTGATCGGGGATAATGTGCAAAGTATCTCGACGGGCCGAGGTGTGCGCCTGAAGGATCCTGCAATACGTCCCGCCGAAAACACGACCAAACAGGACGAAGAATAAACCGCAACATCATTGCGACGGAGACCGCCGACACTTGCCGACGATCCCGCCGCCTTTTCACAAGGCCGCCGGACAAAATGAAAACTGAAACGACCAGAACCAAGACGATTTCCGACCCCGGATATGTTGATCTTTTTACCCCGAAGCTTGTTACCGTCCTGCGCGAGGGATATGGGCTTGCGCAATTGCGGGCAGATGCGATTGCCGGACTGACGGTGGCGATTGTCGCCCTGCCGCTGTCTATGGCGATTGCGATTGCATCGGGGGTATCCCCGGCACAGGGGCTTTATACTGCCGTCGTTGGTGGAATTCTGGTGTCGCTGCTTGGTGGGAGCCGGTTTCAGATTGGTGGACCGGCAGGGGCCTTTATCGTTTTGGTGGCTGGCACTGTTCAGGTGCATGGCATTGACGGGCTGATTATCGCGACGATCATGTCGGGCTTCATCCTGATGGGAGTCGGCGGATTGAAGCTCGGCACCTATATCAAGTTCATTCCCTATCCGGTGACGGTTGGCTTTACCGCTGGCATTGCTGTGATCATTTTCTCCAGCCAGATCAAGGATTTGCTGGGCTTGACCCTGTTTGGGCCAGAGCCGGGGCCGTTGCTTGAAAAACTGCCGGTGATCTGGGCGGCACTGCCGAGCATTGATCCGATCACGGTGATGCTGTCAGGCGGAACGATTGTTGTGATTGTTGGACTAAAACGGTTGCGGCCGCATTGGCCGGGCATGCTGATTGCGGTGGCTGGCACAGCCATTGTGACCATCGCGTTTGACTTTCAGGTCTCGACGATTGGCAGCATGTTTGGTGGTATTCCAAGTGAATTTCCACTTCCGTCTTTGCCGGCATTTTCAATCGATAAGGTCCAGGCGGTGATCCCCAATGCGATTGCTTTTGCGTTGCTTGGCGCGATTGAATCGCTGCTGTCGGCCGTTGTGGCCGATGGCATGACCGGACGGCGACATCGTTCCAACTGCGAATTGGTGGCCCAAGGGGTTGCCAATATTGCGTCAGGCCTGTTTGGCGGGATTTGCGTGACCGGCACGATTGCGCGCACGGCAACCAATATTCGCGCAGGCGCCCATGGACCGATTGCCGGAATACTTCATGCGCTGTTTTTGTTGATGTTCATTTTGATTGCCGCACCGCTGGCAAGTTTCATCCCGCTGGCCTGTTTGGCCGGGGTGCTGGCGGTTGTGGCGTGGAACATGATTGAAAGACATGCCTTTGCCACGCTTTTGCGGGCCTCGCGCGGGGATGCGGCGGTCCTGATGGCGACATTCCTTTTGACGATCTTCCGCGATCTGATGGAGGCCATCGTGGTTGGCTTTGCACTGGGTGCTGTGCTGTTTATCCAACGCATGTCAAAAACCACCGCCGTTGCAAGCCATACGCCGTTCGTTACCGAAGATCAGGCTGACCGAAAGAATGGGAATCAGACATCATCCGATATCGCGCCCGTGATTGATCCCAGTATTATTGTGTACCGGATTTCAGGCGTGTTCTTTTTCGGGGCCGCGGCCTCAATCGGGTCAGTGCTTGACCAGATTGGCGATAGTCATCGGGCCTTGATCATTGATTTCGCCGCCGTGCCGTTTCTGGACTCTACAGCGGCCAATACGCTGGCCAGTCTGGCCAGTAAGGCCGGTGGGCGCGGTGTGCAGGTAATATTGACCGGAACATCCCATGACGTGCAGCGGGAACTGTTTGCCCATGGCATCAAGCCGCCATTGGTGCAGTACGAACACACGATTGAAGAGGCTGTGGGCAGTGTACGGGGGTAACGGGTGGCGTCTCACATTCAATATTGCCGTCCATGTGACTGCATAGCCGACACAAACAAGGTCAGCCAGATTTGTCGCGTTTGCTGGGAGCTTTATGCCTAAGGTATTGGCAAATAGGGGTTTGGGCGTTATTTGGTATATGAATACCGATTTGTTGATTTGAAAGGCAGGACGATGGCGCAGGAAACCGGACTTGTTGTGGATACCAATGGCGGTGTTGCGACCATCACCATTTGCCAACCGGAACGCAAAAATGCCCTGACCAAACCGATGTGGGGCACATTGGCGCGCATTGCACAGGAATTGTCTGATGATATGGACTTGCGCTGTGTGGTCATTCGCGGTGGCGACGGGGTTGGGTTTGGCGCCGGGGCAGACATTCATGAGTTTGTGCGCGAACGGGCTGGGTTTGAAAAGGCGCGCGATTACGGAATGCTGCATGCCGAAGCTCTGCAAGCCATTCAGTCCTGCACGCATCCAGTGGTTGCCGCGATTGACGGGCCGTGCATGGGGGCATCGTTTGTTTTGGCCGCCGTGTGTGATTTGCGCATTGCCGCCGACAACGCCAAATTTGCTGTGCCGCCGATGAAACTGGGCGCAACACTTGGGTATCCGGAATTGCAAATCATGCTGGATTTGCTGGGCGAGGCAGCCCTGTTTGAAATCCTGCTTGAAGGACAGATGTTTGGTGCCGAACGCGCACGTGAAATCGGCTTTGTTGCCCGCCATGTGCCGATTGCTGATTTTAACGGCGAAGTGGCGACAACCGCCAGTCGGATTGCCGGTGGGGCACCGATCACGCAACGCCTGCACAAAAAAATGATCAACCGCCTGCGTCAAGGCGGGGCGATTGATGCGCGTGAATTTGACGATGGATACCGCGCCTTTGACAGTGCGGATTTCAAGGAAGGCTACACCGCGTTCCTTGAAAAGCGCAAAGCGGTGTTTGTTGGAAAGTAAGCGTTAAGCTTATAGCGGAAGGTCCGGCGTCAGCGGCACATCGGTGATGCCGTAATCAAGGCCCATCTTATGCAGTTCGCTGGTGATCTGGGATCTGTGGTGGGTTTGGTGATTGAAAAACTGGATCAGAAACAGTGGGCGGGGCAAATTGCGGGTAATGCCATCAACCCCGGTGAATTCGCGAAACCCGTCCTGCCAGTCGTGATCATCGGATGTGACAAATGCCTCGATCTCTGCATCAAGGTCGCGGCGTGCTTGGCGCAGGGTATCGAAATCATCGGACACGGTGCCATGCGCATCATAGACCGGGGCCTCACCGGTTTTCATGATGCCCAGAATGCGAATGTCGATGTGGACCAGATGATTCAGGGTTGCATGGATTGATTTGAAAAACATGCCACGGTCGCGACGGCGTTCGTCATCCCCGATCTGATCACAGAGGTTAAACAGAACGTCGTTCTGCCATCTGTTGTAGCGGGCCATCACACGGCCGTAATCATCGAACGTCAATTTCGCCATGTGTATGGGGCTCCTTTGGGACGGGTTATTCTGCGGATACCGGTTTGGCTTCGGTTTCTGGGGTGTTTGGCGCGTTAAAGTCATAGGCAACTTCGGGCAGCTTTGCCTCGGCCACGAAATGAACCATCAGATTGGCAAAAATCGCAAAGCAGAGCATTGAAATGGTGACAGGCAAGAGCGTGCCGTCATGAAAATGCCCAATCATCATCCCGGCGACCGCACCGGTGGCAAACTGGATGGTGCCCATCAGGGCCGTGGCCGTACCACCAATGTGAGGGAAATACTGCATGAAGGATGCGGTGGCATTGGGAGCCGTCAACCCGATCATGCCGACTGACAGCATCACCAATGGTACGACACTATAAAGGGTCGGCTCAAACACGTTGATTGCAAAGAATAATCCAATGACGCTGGCAAGCTGGATGCCAGCACCAATCATCAGAATTTGATGACATTCAAGACGGCGCAGCAATGGATTGTTCAGCCGGTTGCAGATCACGATCACAACAACATTGCAGCCAAACAGATAGGGGAAGACCGCCGGGGATACGCCGAAAAAGTCGATATACATGAATGGGCTGTCGGTCAGGAAGCTAAACATCACCGCACTCGCACCTGTGTGGGTCAGCATAAAACCAACCGCCTTGCGCGTGCGCAAAACCCCAAGATATGTCCACCAGATACGGCGCGCCGGTCCGGCATAACGGGGCCGGTATTTGGTGGTTTCGGGCATTTTGAACCAGACGACAAACAGCATCACGCTGCCATAGATCACCAATAAAACAAAGATCGCCTGCCAGTTAAACCAGACCAGAAGCACCGATCCGACAGTCGGGGCGACAAGCGGGGCAATCATCATGATTACGGCAATCAGCGCGAACATGCGCGCGGCTTCCTTGCCATCATAAAGATCACGCACCGAGGCGCCGACTACCACAAGGGCAAAGCCGCCACCAATAGCCTGAATAAACCGCATGACATTCAGGGCGGTGGAACTTTCAACGCTGGTGATGATGGCACTGGTGATGATGTAAATGATAAGGCCGGTCAGTGCGATGGGACGACGGCCAATACGGTCCGATATCGGACCGCCAATCAACTGGCCCAAGGCAAACCCGATGAGAAACGTACTGATGGAGACCTCAACCGCGTGGGTTGTCGCGCCAAAATCATCCGCCATGGCGGGGATGGCTGGCAGATAGGTGTCAATTGCGAACGGGGCCGTCGCAATCAACGCTGCCAGCAACAATGCCAGACGTTTTGGGTTTAACTCGGTGTTTGGCGCGTTGGTGGCCATATCATTACATTCCGTTTCATGAGGTGGCAGGTGGGGAGCAGGTTTCCCGATGTCCAGATCAGAGCATGATTTCAACTTGCCAACGGAGGACGTTTGCGGATGCCGTCAGCGTGAGGCAGGCAGGATGAAGGTGGCCGTGGTATGGGGCTCTGGAAATTATCGGGTAACAGCAACCTGAAACGATTCAAGCTGTTCATTATCCACAAAAAATCCGTTCTTTCCAGAGATGGTAGATATGAACAGCAGTATGGCAGCCATGCAGGCCATTGATCGTAAACGCACAAAGGGCGGCATCCGTTGGAATGCCGCCCTTTGCGTTACAATGTATTTGGCAATTTGAATTGCAGATCAGGTCACCCGATCAATGGGTCATGATCCGTTCAGGGCCCATCAATGTATTTGGCAACCAGGTCGAGATGACCGGAACATAGGTGATCAGGATCAGGAAGCCGAGAAGGATCATCAGCCACGGCAATGCCGCCTTTACGACTTTGAGCAACGGCATGCCCGTGATCCCGGATGTAACAAACAGGTTCAACCCAACCGGCGGGGTGATCATGCCGATTTCCATATTGACCACCATGATGATGCCCAGATGGATTGGATCGATGCCAAGCTGCATGGCAATCGGGAACAGGATCGGTGCCATGATCAAAAGGATCGCCGAGGGTTCCATAAAGTTGCCAGCAATCAGCAGCACGATATTGACAACAATCAGGAAGCCCCATGCCGGAAGTCCCCAGTCGATAATGGTTCCGGCAATCGTATGAGGAATACGTTCCGAGGTCAGGACATGGGCAAACAGCATCGCATTGGCGATGATGAACATCAGCATGATCGTGACTTTTCCAGCCTCAAGCAGGACCTGACGGATGTCCTTGTCAAACGGGATCAGTGCGAGTGCTTTGCCCATTTTCGGCAGGTTATAGGCAAGCAGGCTGCCAAAACCGGTGTTGCCGTTTTCAGGCACCCATGACTGTTCCTTGATCGGGCCCATGTCGCGGTAAAATACCACGGCAACGATCATGGCATAGAAGGCTGCAACAGCGGCGGCCTCGGTCGGGGTGAAAACACCACCGTAAATACCGCCCATGATCAGTACTACAAGGAAAAGTCCACCAGATGCCGACAGCAATGCACGGCCCCATTCGCCAAGGGTCGGGCGTGGCTGGCTTGGGAGTTTCTTGACGCGTGCGACGATGTAAATCGCAATCATCAACATCAGGCCGACCATGATGCCCGGGATCACCCCGGCAAGGAACATGCGGCCAACCGAAACCTCGGTCGCGGCGGCATAGACCACCATAACGATGGAGGGCGGGATCAGAATGCCAAGTGTTCCGGCATTACAAATCACACCAGCCGCAAAGCTTTGTGGATAGCCCGCGCGCACCATCCCGGCAATGACGATGGAACCGATGGCAACAACGGTGGCCGGGCTGGAGCCGGACACAGCGGCAAACAGCATGCAGGCCAGAACCGATGCCATAGCAAGGCCACCGGGGAACCAGCCGACCGTATCAATGGCAAAGCGAATCAGGCGTCGGGCAACGCCACCGGTTGATAGAAATGCCGATGCCAGAATGAAATAGGGAATGGCAAGAAGGGTGTAATGTTCCATCCCGCCAAACAGCTTTTCCGCCAGCGTGGCAAGGCTGTCATCGCCAAACAGCATAATGGTCGCAAGCGATGATACGCCAAGTGAAATGGCAATCGGTGCGCCCAATGCCATCAAGCCGAACAGCAGGATAAACAGGAATGCAATTGTCATGATTTTGTGTCCCTGCCTGACTTATGATTTAGGCGTGGCAGAAGCATTTTGATCATCGTCACTGCCGTTCGGGGCAATCTGATCAATCGCTTCGCGGGCTTCGTCAGCCAGATTGAAACCAACCTGCTTGCCGGTAATGATCCGCCAGCCAACCTGCGCCAGACGGAAGGCCAAAAGGGCGGCCCCAACCGGCATGATCAGATAGACGAACCACAGCATGACCGGGCTGTCTTCGGCCTCCATTTCAAGCATGTGGTTGAAACTGACGAGTTCCCACCCGCCAATGATCAGCCAGCTTGAATAAAGGAGGCCTGCGCCAACAACGATAAGTCCAATGACGCGCTGGATCCTTTGGGGGAACAGGCGCACAAGCGCATCCACCCCAATATGCGATCCAACCTTTACCCCATAGGACATGCCAAACAGGATCAGCCAGGCAAACAGGAATTCGGTGATTTCCAGAGCCCATGTCAGGCCGGAATTAAACACGTAGCGCATGACGACATTTACAAAGGTAAGTGACGTCATGGCGGCGAGCAGGAGGGCAATTAAGCCCTCCTCCAGCCGGGTAACGACCGCTGAAATCATCAGAAACGGCCCTTTTCCAAATGTAGGGAAAGAAGAACGGATCAGTTACACGCCGCAGCTGCGTCGATGATGTCCTGACCGATGTCGTCGGAGAATTCCGCCCAAACCGGTTTGACAGCATTCTGCCATGCGGAGAAATCGTCACCGGACAGTTGCTGAACTTCGGTTTCACCCGAATCAATGACGGCCTGACGCTGTTCGGCGGTCAGTTCAGCCGACAGGCTGTTGGCATAGTCGGATGCTTCGTTCATGGCCTGGGTCAGACCATCACGGATTTCCGGGTCCAGACCGTCCCACCATTTGGTTGAGGTGACGACCATGTAGTCCAGAAGACCATGGTTGGATTCGGTGATGTAATCCTGAACTTCGAAGAATTTCTTCGAATAGATGTTCGACCAGGTGTTTTCCTGACCATCAACAACACCCGTTTGCAGGGCGGAATAGGTTTCCGAGAATGCCATTTTCTGTGGCACCGCATCGACGGCTTCGAACTGTGCAGCGATTACGTCAGACGATTGAATACGGAATTTCAGGCCTTCGGCATCGGCAGGATTGTTGAGCGGCTTGTTGGCCGAAAGCTGTTTAAGGCCGTTGTGCCAATAGCCAACACCGGTCAAACCCTTGTCGGACATGGCGCCCAGAAGTTCCTGACCTTTTTCACCGTTCTGGAAGCAGGAAACAGCATCCATGTCTTTAAACAGGAACGGAAGGTCATAGACCTGAAGCTTTTTGGTCCATTTGCCAAATTTCGCCAGCGACGGCGCGCCGAACTGGACATCGCCACGCAGGATGGCGGCAAGAACCTTGCTGTCATCAAACAGCTGCGAGTTCGGGTAAATTTCAATTTTAACTTTGTCGCCAAGGAGTTCCTCGGCGCGTTTTTTAAAGAATTCCGCACCCTTGCCTTTGGGGGTGTTCGGCGCGACCACATGGGCAAACTTGATGACTTCCTGTGCGGATGCCATGCCGTTCATGCCAAGGATTGCGGCCGTTGCAACACTGGCTGCGAGGATTTTCTTGCTGATAAGACGCATCAAAATGTCTCCCTATAAGTTTTGTGCGTTTTCCCGGTAGCGCGCCTTTTGTCGGCGTCGTTTTGAAACGCCGTGCGGCGCTGGCCTCTTATCAGCAAGGCGCGGGCCAGTTTTTACGGGTGCCTATAAACTACATGAAAACAATCAGTTAGGGGCATTGATGCAAGTGTGCGATGCAGCATAAGTGACTGTTTTTGTTAGGGATTTCGCACATCAAATTTCACGAATGTGTGAAAATCCACACATGCAAGTGGGGAGATGATGTGTGCGTATTTCTGCGATGATGTGGATGGACTGGGATAAACAAAAACCCGCCTTATCGGGCGGGTTCTGCATCGGTGGAGCTGCGGGGTTTTCTGAAATCAGCGGGGGTAATGCCGTATTTGGTCAGCTTGTCATAGAACGTCTTGCGCGGCAGGCCCAGGGTCATGACCGTTGCAGTGACATTGCCGCCATGTTCACGCAGGGCTTCGCAAATCACACCTTTTTCAAAGGCATCGACCTGTTGGGGCAGGGATGCAATTTCTGTGTTGCTGTCGTCCTTGCCATTGGCCAGTGGATCAAGTCCCAGTACCCGGCGTTCAGCGGCATTGCGCAGTTCCCGCACATTTCCCGGCCAGTCATGGGCGTTAAATGTTGCCTGTTCGGCCGGGGTGATCGGTTTTGTCGGTCGGTCAAATCGGTGGGCGGCATCGCGGGCAAAATGTTCAAACAACAATGGAATGTCGTCCTTACGATCGCGAAGCGGCGGGATATGAAGTTGCACGACGTTCAGGCGGTAATAGAGGTCTTCGCGAAACTCCCCGCGTGAGGCGGCATCGCGCAGATCAATTTTGGTGGCGGCAACGACGCGCAGATCAATCGGCTGGACGCGGTTTGATCCCAACCGTTCAAGGGCGCGTTCCTGTAAAACCCGCAAAAGCTTGATCTGAAGGGCGAGCGGCATGCTTTCGATTTCATCAAGAAACATGGTGCCCTTGTCGGCAAATTCGAATTTTCCGATGCGTTTGTGATCCGCCCCGGTAAAAGCCCCGGCCTCGTGGCCAAACAGTTCAGATTCAATGAGTTGTTCGGGCATTGCCCCGCAATTCACGGCAACGAACGGACCGCTGCGCCCCGACATTTCATGCAGGTTGCGTGCGATGACTTCCTTGCCAGACCCGGTTTCACCATTGATCAGCACATGGGCATTGGTCGATGCGACATTGCCAATCAGGGTGCGCAGTTTTTCCATCGCCGGGTTTTGGCCGATGAAGCCCGATACATTTTTGCTGTGGCGGGCCAGTTCGACCTTAAGTGTTCTGTTTTCCAGCACCAGTTGCCGGTGGCTGATGGCGCGTTTGGTGATGTCGATAAAAAGATCGGGATCAAACGGTTTTTCAATGAAATCAAACGCCCCGTCATGCATGGCGCGGACAGCGGTTGCGATGTCACCATGTCCGGTGATCATGACAATGGGCATTTCGCCGTCAATTTTGCGGGCTTCGGTCAAAAACTCCAGACCGTCCATTTTCGGCATGCGGATGTCAGAAACGACAACCCCCGACCAGCCTTTGCGCAGGCGGGCAAGGGCGGATAGCGCATCGGCAAAGACCTCAACCCGGATATCTGCCAGTTCGAGTGTTTGCTGTGCGGCTTCTCGCACATCGGCATCATCATCAACAAACAGAACGCAATGGGCGGTGGTTTGCACTGGCTTTCCTTCGATCCGTTTCAAAGATCACGCGGCCAAGGCATATCCAATGCGTGATCTGTTATGAACTCTCCGATTGATGCGGAGTTTCGATCTGTTTATCAGTCGAAGCGTTTTGCGTCGAGTGCCAGTTATCGCCACTGTCGGCGGTGACCGCATCGTAACGAAGTTCGATGATAAAGGATGCGCCGCCATTTGGGCGGTTTTTCGCACGAATGGTGCCGCCAAAGCTTCGGATGATGCCATAGCAGATCGACAACCCCAGCCCCAACCCGTCGCCGAATGGCTTGGTGGTGAAGAACGGATCAAACAGTTTGGGCAGATTTTCGGGCAGGATGCCGTGCCCATTGTCCTTGATGCTGACCAGCAGGCGGTCGTCGCCCTTGGTGATGTGGACTTCGATTTTTGCGTCTTCATCACTCGGGCAGGCATCAGCGGCATTATTGAGGATGTTGGTAAAGACCTGAATGAGCTGGTTTGGTTCTGCAATGACGGGTTTTAAGTCCGGGGCGTAGCTGAGCACGATGTTTGATGCGCCGGTGCGACCGGTTTCAAGTATCAGGTCAATGGCCTTTTGCATTTGTTCATGGACATCAACCGGCTGATTGTCCTGTTCGGGACGGCGGGCAAAGGTTTTAAGGTTGCTTGTGATCCGGCCCATGCGGTCGGTCAGTTCGGAAATGCGTTGCAGGTTTCGGTTGGCGGTGTCGCTGTTGCCGCGTGATATGAATTTAAGCGCATTTTCGGCATAACTGCGAATGGCAGTCAGCGGTTGATTGATTTCATGGGCGATGCCCGCCGACATCTGGCCAAGGGCGGCCAGTTTGCTGGTCTGGACCAATTCGGTTTGGGCGGATCGCAGGGCGTCTTCGGTACGTGACCGTTCATTGATTTCCTGTGCCAGACGCAAGTTGGTGCTCATAAGGTCGGCGGTGCGAAGGCGGACCTGACGTTCAAGTTCGCGTTGTGACCAGTCACGGATTTCAAGTTGTTCAAGCATCGTGCGACGGCGCTGCAAGATGATGAAAACCAGCCCGGCAAAGATGACGTGGGCGGCCCCGGCCATCAATCCGGCACTAAGGGTTGAGCGATCCAGAACCGACTTGTCGGTCAAAAGAAACATCCGCCATCCTTGCTTGGGAAGGGAGCTGCTGGTCGCGAGATATGTCGTCTTGCCTAGGTTGGTCTTTGTTGACGATGGTTCTGCTTTTTCCGCACGCTCCGTCGGTGGCAGGTCAGACAGGTCTTTGGAAATGGTCGACAACGTCAGAACAGAAAGCTCATCACCCTTGGGCCATTGCCCGTCGGTCAGAGGCATCAGGTCAAGTGGAGAATCACCATATTTACGCGATGCAATGATGCGCGGGCGATTTTTGGCGGGCAGGTCTTCGAGGGTGCGAAAGCGCCATTCCGGACGGGCAGATATGATGACGACGCCGTTTTCATCCGTGACAAGCACGCTTTCTCCACCCTTGGTCCAGCGTTGCAGCAATGTATCAAGGTGGGTTTTAACAACCATCGCCCCGTCAAACGTTACACCATCGGAGCGCACCGGATGGGAAATATAGTAGCCCGGAACGTTCGATGTGATACCAAAGGCAAAGTAATGGCCGGTTTCGCCACGGCGTGCTTGCTGAAAATAGGGCCGGAAGGAGAAATTCCGCCCGATAAAGGACGCGTCACTGTTCCAGTTGCTGGCCGCAATGGTCGTGCCATCACGATCCATGAAATAAATGTCGGATGCGCCACTGTCGGCAGCAAGTTTTTCCAAATAGACATTTACCTGTGCGGCATTGGCGGGATCGGCAAAGGTGGCAAGGTTGAGGATGCGGTTATCAGAAGCCAACGTGATCGGCAGATATTCGTGTTCCTTGATCGCGCCTTGAAGGTTGGAGCGATATAGTTCCAGTTTGTTGCGGCCATCCTGCGCGATATCGACAAGGCGGGTTTCGCGCCAGAACTCTGTCACAGTCCAAACCGTTACAGGCAGCAACAGTAGCAATATGCAAAGAACAGCACGCGATGTGCGTTTGACCGAGACTGATGTTCTTAGCATTTCCACCCATTCATTTTTACGATCATCCACCACTTAAGGATAGGTGTTTCCAGGGGATTAAATTACAAATTCATTTCAATTCCCAGATGAAATTTCACAAGTTCGGCCTGACGCTTGATAATCGCTTGATCAGATTGTACCTATCAAGGACGCGACTATGCCAGTCGGCACGGTTTGAAAGCAGGTTTGGCATGCGCCAAGATCAAAAAGCCGTTTACCGTATCAAGAAAGTTCCCCTTGAATGAGCGAACAAGACACACACCTGATTTGGGTTCTGGCCGATGATCGGGCCGGAAACATCAATCAGGCAATCGGCGTTGCCGAAGCGCTGGCACAGCCATTCAAGCGGGTTGATATCGAATATACCAAGCTGGCCCGGCTGCCCAACATCCTGCGTGGTGCGAGTTTGCTTGGTGTCGATGATGGAACGCGTGCGCGTTTGACCACACCTTGGCCCGATCTTGTCATTGCGGCCGGGCGCCGAACGGCCCCTGTTGCCCGCTGGATCAAAAAGCAAAGCCGCGGTCACACCCGAATTTGTCAGATCATGCGCCCGGACAGTGGGGAAAAGGACTTCGATCTGATTGCCGTTCCGGCCCATGACCAGATGCCTGCGCGTGAAAACGTTTTGGAAATCCCCGGTGCGCCGCATCGGATCACGGAAACGCGTCTTTTGATCGAAGCCGATAATTGGCGCAGCCATTTCAAAGGTTTGCCCGGTCCCCAGTTTGCCGTGATTGTTGGCGGCAGTTCAAAGAAAACGACGTTTACCGTAGACATGGCCGATGATCTGATCTCGCACGCAATTGATGCGGCGAAGGCTGTTGACGGTAGTCTTCTGGTGACGACAAGCCGACGCACCGGGCGCGAAAACGAACAACTGATTGCCGACCGGTTGGCGCAGTCGGGGATTTCGTATCATTTGCATGACTGGACATCGGATGCAGAAAATCCGTATTTCGGGTATCTCGCACTGGCCGATGTCTTGATCGTAACGGGTGATTCGGTTTCGATGTGTTGCGAAGCTGCGGCAGCACCGGGGGGCGTTTATATCTATGCGCCGCAAGGACTGGCGGCGATACGGCATCAACGGCTGCATCAGGCGTTATATGACGGGCAATATGCCCGACCGTTGCTTGATAGTACCGAACTCGTTCCGTTCAAACATCCATCGTTGCAGCCCGCACGCGCGGTTGCCCAGCGGTGTCTTGAATTGCTAAGTGCGCCGGTATCCTGATCCGTTAATCGGGTTGGCGCAGGCTGTTTCCCATCGGGTCGATGTGATCGACCAGAAAGTCGATAAAGGCGCGGATGCGCGTGGCAAGATGTTCGTGGCCGGCAAACATCGCATGAATGAGTTGTTCGTCCTGTGGCGTCCAGTCTGACAGGATTTCGACCAAATTCCCGGCCTTAATATCAGCCTGAATGTGGAAACGCCCCAGTCTGGCCAAGCCAAGCCCGGAAAGGCACATGCGCCGCATTGTCGGGCCGTTATCGCACATGAAATTCCCCGATATGGTGCGCTTGAGCCTGTCGCCTGTTTCGGGGCTGCGAAATGCCCATTCATTCAAGGGCAGGGGGAAGTTAAACCGCAGACAATTATGGTTCACAAGGTCGTCGGGATGATGTGGCAAACCGTGCTTGGCAATATAGTCGGGGGATGCCACGACCATGCGGTGGCTTTCGATCAGTTTGCGGGCCTTAAGCGATGAGTCGGGCAGTGCCCCTGACCGGATGGCGATATCGGCCCGTTCTTCGAGCAAATCAATAATTCCGTCGGTCAGTGAAAAATCCAGTTCGACGTTTGGATAGCGTTCCAGAAAGGCCGGGATCAGTGGCTGCACATACATCAGCCCGAAGGCAATCGACGCATTGACGCGCAAACGGCCACTTGGTGCGGCCTTGCCGCCACTGGCAACCGCACGTTCGGCATCGTCAATTTCATCAAGAACACGGCGCGCCCGCACCAGATACATGTCGCCTTCTGGCGTGAGTTGCAGACCCCGGGTGGACCGCACGATCAAGCGGGTCGACAATCGGTCTTCGATGCGGGTGACAAGCTTACTGACGGCGGATGGCGACAGATGCAGTTTGCGCCCGGCTTCGGAAAAGCTTTTGAGTTCAGCCACCCGGATGAAGGCTTCCATTTCCCCTGCGCGATTATCCAACTGATCCTCCATCTTTGAATTCAATTCAAAGGCATTTGTCGCGCATTCCCGATTATCGCGCAACCATTCCATCGTCATATTGGGCGGCAATGGACGGGGCCGAATGCCCCATCACTTTTTTAAGCCCGTAGCGTAGTGCGCGCGGGCCGGAGAATGAAAATGCCGCTTGCTTTATTTGCGTTGACGATTGCGGCCTATGCAATCGGGACAACGGAGTTTGTCGTTGTTGGTTTGTTGCCGACCGTGGCAAATGATCTTTCCATTACACTACCAATGGCCGGACTGATCGTCAGTGTTTATGCCCTTGGCGTGACGTTTGGCGCCCCTGTTTTAACCGCACTTACCGGACGGTTGCCGCGCAAAACCCTGATGCTTGGTCTGATGGGGGTGTTTGTTTTGGGCAATTGTGCCGCCGCACTCAGCCCGACTTATGAAATGCTGTTGGTGGCGCGGGTTGTTTCGGCCTTTGCCCATGGTGTGTTTTTCTCAATCGGCGCGACGATTGCCGCCGATCTGGTGCCGGAAAACCGACGTGCATCGGCAATTGCCATGATGTTCATGGGGTTAACGGTTGCGATTGTCACCGGCGTGCCATTGGGCACATTCATCGGTCAGTTGTTTGGCTGGCGTGCGACGTTCTGGGGGGTTGCATCGCTTGGCGTGATTTCCTTTGCCGCGATTGCCGTTTTGTTGCCATCCAACCTGACCCGTGCGGAACCTGCACGTTTGCTTGATCAGGTGCGTGTTTTGGGCAGTGGTCGTTTGTTGCTGGTGTTTGGCATGACGGCGTTTGGCTATGGCGGGACGTTTGTGACCTTTACTTATCTGTCCGCGGTTTTGCAGGACATTACCGGATTTAGCGAGGCATCGGTCAGTATGATACTGGTGTTTTACGGACTGGCGATTGCGGTGGGGAACCTTACGGGGGGTCGTATTGCAGACCGCAATCCGGTGCGTGCCTTAAGCGTGCTGTTTGCGTTGCAAGCGGCAACATTGGTTGTCTTTACCTTTACCGCCGTCTCGCCGGTTCTGGCTTTGGTGACTTTGGCGGCCCTTGGTTTCTTGCAATTTGCCAGTGTGCCGGGGCTTCAGGTTTATGTTGTGCAATTGGCAAAATTGCATCGTCCGGGCGGGGTTGATGTGGCATCGGCGCTAAACATTGCGGCGTTCAATCTTGGCATTGCCATCGGTGCATGGGTTGGCGGGCTGGTGGTTTCATCGTCGCTTGGCTTGTCGGCAACGCCGTGGGTGGCGGCCATTCTTGTTACCTTTGCAGTCGGGTTGACACGGATTAGTGGTGCGCTGGATCGTCGCGCTAGTTCGGTTCTGCAGGCCACATGATCGTTTTTCATCCCGCCCCATCTGGTGCACCAGATGGGGCGGGTGCCAGAAAGGCTTGTTTTAATTGCCGTTTTGGCGTTGTTTGTTCACGTGCCCCACAAAACAGGTTTTGTCCCGATGTCTGCGACCAATGGTGTGATGACTGCACCTGATCTTTTCCCACGCAAAACGGCGATCCTGCTGTTGGCGACTGTGGCGTGCTGTTTTGCCGCCAACCACGTTGCCGCGCGTCTTGCCTTTGAAAACGGGACGGGGTTGCTGTTGGCAGTCTTGTGCCGGTCCGGGGTGGCGTTACTGATCCTGATCGCAATTGTTGTTGGACAACGCCATTCCATTCGTCTGCCGAAAAGTTCGGTGCGCTGGCAGCTTCTTTTGGGTTTGATGATCACGATTCAAAGTCTGTGCCTATATTCGGCGGTTGCGCGCATTCCTGTTGCACTGGCGTTGCTGACGGCCAACAGTTTCCCTATCATTCTGGCCCTTCTGACGTGGGGTTTAGGGGGCGCGCGGCCAACACTGAAATCAACTGCGCTGATGCTGTTTATTCTGTCGGGGCTGGTCTTGGCACTTGATGTGCCCGGTAAACTCGATGGTGACGTTTCGGTCGGTGAAACCTGGTGGCAGGGGATTGCCTTTGCTCTGACGGCGGCGACCGCCTTGTCCGTGGCGTTTTGGGTGACCGATCATAAACTTGCGGCCTTGAACGGGTCTGTTCGGTCAATGTTCACCATGGTCGTTGTTTTCATTTCCATGATCATTGCTGGTCTTGGCGATGTTTTACCCGGTGGCATGGCGTTGCCTGATGCAAGCCCGGGCTGGTTCGGATTGGCGGCCTTGGTTTTGCTCTATGGCGGGGCGTTTTCGGTGTTGTTCATCACTGTGCCGCGTCTTGATATGGCGCGCAACGCGCCGGTGATGAATATGGAGCCGATTGCGACATTGCTGTTTGCCTGGGTGGTTCTTGGTCAAATGATCAGCCCGATCCAGATGGCAGGTGGCCTTGTCGTGATCAGCGGGATCGTGATCCTGAGTTTGCGCAAATCAGCCTGATTGTCGAGCATAGGTCAAAATGCAAAAAGAAAGAGGCCAGATGGCCCCTTTTGCAATGCTTATGAGTGGAAAACTCAGACCGCTTGTGAATGCCTGCTATGGGCATGATTGAGATAGGTATCAAACACGGCACAGACCGCACGGACCAGCGGGCGTCCCGTATTGGTCAGTTTAATGTGTGTACTGTTAACTTCCACGATGCAATCATTGGTCATTGCACGAATGCGATTGAGTTCTGGTGCAAATCTGTCGGCGGATGTGCCGTGTGCGCTACAGATTTTTGCGACATCCACTGACAGATTACACATCAGATCGTTGATGATGTCACGGCGCAGGCGGTCTTCGTTTGAAACGGCAACGCCTTTTTCAACCGCACACTCGCCGCCCTCAACCGCGCGCTGCCAGCGGGCCAGTGCCGGATCATTCTGAGCATAGCCTTGCGGCAGGGACGAAATGGCCGACGGACCAAACCCGATCAGGGCCTCGGCACGGTCAGTGGTATATCCTTGGAAATTACGGTGCAGTTTGCCTTTGTAAAGTGCGGTTGCCATCGGGTCGGCCTGATGGGCGAAATGGTCCAGACCGATTGCGACATAGCGGTGATAGGCCAGCCTGTTCTGGATTTCTTCATACTGTGCCCAGCGTTCCTGCGTATCTGGTAGGGTTTCGGTCGGGATCAGGTTTTGGTGCTTTTTCATCCATGGTACGTGGGCATAGCCAAATACCGACAGACGATCCGGGCAGAGTGTGGCGGTCTGATCGACGGTCTGGCGGATGGATTGAACGGTTTGATTGGGCAGGCCATACATCAGATCGACGTTGATGCCGCGAAGGCCGCGATGGCGCAATCCGGAAATGACGTCACGGACCAGATCATAACTTTGGACGCGGTTAACCGCACGCTGGACGTCGGCGTTGAAATCCTGAATGCCAATGCTTGCGCGGTTAAAACCGCATTCGATCATGGCATCCATTAAATCATCATTTGCCGTGCGCGGGTCCATTTCAATAGCGACTTCGGCCGTGGGTAGGATATCAACCTTTTTGCGGATAGCACCCATGATGGTCCGAAGATCATCGGCCTTAAGGATGGTCGGGCTGCCGCCGCCAAAATGAATGTGCGAGACCGTGAACCTGTGTGTCGGATCAAGCTTGCCCAGCGTGTTTTTGATCTCGGTCAGAAGGGCCGCGACGTAGGTGCCAACGGGTTTGTAATGCTTGGTGATTTTGGTGTTGCAGCCGCAGAACCAGCACATTTCCTCACAATAGGGGACATGCAGATATAGCGACAGCGGCTGAAGCGGATTTAACTCGCCAAGCCAGTTTGCAAACACTTTACCGTTTATGGCGTCATGAAAATGCGGTGCCGTTGGATAGCTGGTGTAGCGCGGCAGGCGCAGGTCGTATTTTTCATAAAGGGCAAGCTGCATAACGGACATCCCGGTTGGTGCGTTCTGTCCGTCTTTTGCATCATTCCAATGACGCGCGCCTTGATGTGCGTCAAGGATGGGGAACTGGAAAACCGTGCCGTTCGCTCAAGGCCTGCAAGATGGTGTCTTTGTCATCAATAAAAGCATGGCCATTGGCAACGCCGGTTTGCAGATCAGACGCATCACCCGACTTCAGGATCATCACCGGAAGAGATTGGTGGTCTTCCCCCAGAAGGTCGACAATTTCCGCGCGCGGACGCGGCCACGCAATGCGATGAACATCAAGGTCGCCGCACAGATCGGGAAAAGACGCCAGAACACCCTCGATCAGCGTGCAGTGCCAGCAATAAAATCGCTGTCCGGGCCATGCCGGGTCTTCAAAATCGGGTTTCAGGACAAAAATCGTATCACGCTCGATAACAGGCATGGGGCAGCGCCTTTTGATAGGGCGAGATGGTGCTTCGCCGCGTGGATATCGCAGCACTTTATCAGAGGTGCTTGAACGCCGAAATCAGATCGGCCCTAAGGGTGGCCAATCGTTCGCGGCCTTCGTCTTCTTCATAGGGTTTTGATTGTCCAACACCCCAGATCGGGCCAGGCCAGGCGGCATCATCCTTAAAGCGGGCAACCACATGGCAGTGGAGTTGTGGCACCATATTACCCAGCATAGCGACATTGGTTTTATGGGCATCAAACCGGCTTTTTAGAGCGGCTGAAACGGTGGCGGCTTCGTCGCCCAGCGTTTTGCGATCTTCCGGGCTGAGATCATCATAATCAACAAGATCAGGACGTTTAGGAACAAGAATGAGCCAAGGATAACGCGCATCATTCATCAACAAAACATGTGATAGCGGGCCATCTGTGACCAAGGTCGTATCAGCAGCAAGTTGGGGATGAAGCGAAAAGGCGTTGTTCATGTGGGGACCTCAATCTTAAGTCAAAAGGATGTGTTGTTATAACCTGCTCGGCCGGAAGTGTCTTCTCTTGCGTGGTGATATTTGGAAAGTGACCGGCATCAGGTCACTTTCATCCGACCATTCGAAGATGGGGTGATGTCGCGACCGTCTGATCGGGTCGCGTATTGTGCTCTTGATGGTCTTGCAGTGCCAGACAGCCCAAGGCATCAAGTGTCCGATGAACGGCGACATCAAGCGACGTATGGGGTTCGTTACCAAACAGTGCACGCAAACGATCATTGTGCATGCGGGCCGGGTTGCGCCAAAGGTAACGAATTTCCCAGGCTTCGCGGAAGAACGGAACAAATGGGCGCAGCAGGCCAATCATCGTCCATGGAAGGGATTTGACTGGAATATCGGGATTTCCAACCGCGCGTTTGATCGCAGCGATCATTTGTGTCCCGTCGTTGTCCCAATGTCCTTGCAGGTGAAATTGCACGAAGGATCCTAAGACATCGGATTGATCAAGAAGCCGGACAATCGTTTCGGCGACGTCGGGCAAATACGCCCATTGATGGCCCACGCCCGCGTTGCCCGGATAGGTGATTTCACGAACAGGTTGACCGGCCTTGACCAGACATTGGGAAAACCAGTTGTTGTTTGCGCCCGGTCCAAAAAAATCACCTGCGCGAACAATCAATCCTGTTGCGCCTGAATGAACAGCTCGGCGCATCCGCCGTTCCATTTCGACCCGAATAGCGCCTTTGCGGGTGTTCGGGAGCTGCGGGCTGGTTTCGGTCAGATTGGAAAGTTGGTCTTCATTGAAATTGTAAACCGTTCCGGGCAGGACAATGCGTGCCTTGTTTACGATGGCGGCCGCAATCGTGTTGTCAAGCATGGGCAAAACCAACTTGGACCAATTGCGGTAGCCCGGCGGATTAACGGCATGAATGATGACATCAACACCTCGGCTTGCATTTAACACGTCATCGCGGCACATGGCATTGCCGACGCGCCAGTCAATATCATCTGCATTGGATTGATCAGCCTTGGGGGGCGTTCGCACCAGTGCACGGACCTTCCATCCATGGTCATGAAGTGCGGTGGTAATGGCCGATCCGATGCCACCATTGGCACCAATGACAAGGGCGATACGGTTTGAAGTTCGGGTCATGATTTTGTCCTCCGTTAAGTGGGATGGACAAAGGGTACTGGTCATGTCGGTAAAACGGTATTCTATAAACTGGCATTTATGATATACATAAATGTATGGTAATGCATGAACCCAACTGGGACCTTTATCGGACGTTTCTTGCGGTGTTAGAGCATGGGTCTCTTTCGGCGGCGGCACGCGCGCTCGGCTTAACACAGCCGACGGTTGGACGACACATTGATGAATTGCAAGAGCAGTTGGGGATTGTGCTTTTCACCCGGTCGCAATCTGGTTTGGTGCCAACAGATACCGCCATTGGGTTACGTCCACACGCAGAAGCACTAAGATCAACGGCAAAGGCACTTCAACGTGCCGCAAGTGCCGAGAGAGGTGCCGTTCAAGGTACTGTGCGCATCACCGCAGCTGAGGTGGTCGGCATAGAGGTCTTGCCGCCCATCCTGACGGGTATTCGCAATTCATTTCCTGATCTTGAATTTGAGCTTGTGTTGTCAAACCGGGTGGAAAATTTGCTGCGACGCGATGCCGATATTGCGGTGCGTATGGTTGCACCAAATCAGGATGCCCTCATCGCGCAGAAGACCGGGACCGTTGAGATCGGGTTTTATGCGACGAGGGGATATCTTGCGCAATCTGGCTGGGCGGATTGTCATGATAAAATTGACTGGTCGGAGCTTATCAAACTTGATCTGATCGGTTTTGACACCAAGACAGCTGATATTCGATCAATTATTGAAAGAAATCAGCACCTTGGTAATGTGGAATTTGACATGCGTGTTGATAGCAATACCGCGCAGTTGGCGATGATGCGGGCGGGTTTCGGTGTTGCTCTTTGCCAGTCGCATCTGGCTGCACGAAGTGGCGATTGTGTACGTTTGATTCCAGAGTTTTCGGTCGGACTGGACACTTGGATAACCATGCATGAAGGCCTGCGCGATACATTGCGCTGCCGGATGGTGTTCGATGCCCTGGTTAGGGGAATGAAATCTTATGTGCGCGGTGGCTTAAAAGGTCTTTCAGTGCCGCCTGTTGGATCCTCGTACGACTGACAGGTGACGCATATGGTTTCATGCGAAGTTCAGGCGGCCTTATCCTTTTGCGGCAGTGGCTTGTGGTGCTGATCACACTGGTTTGCTTGCGATTTGATTGGTTTGCTCCTAGCTAACCACTGGGTTGGCTTTCATGCCTTACGCAGCAAAAGGAAACCTCAGTATGTCGGATCGAAAGCGCGTCGTTATCGTTGGGGCCGGATTTGGTGGCATGAGTGCGGCCAAAAAACTTGCTGGTAAAGATGTCGACGTCATTCTGATCGACAAACGCAATCATCACCTGTTTCAACCGTTGCTGTATCAGGTGGCAACGGCGGATTTGTCGCCGGCTGAAATTGCCTGGCCGATCCGCAGCATGTTCAGTAAATCGCCAAATGTTTCCGTTTTCATGGGTGAAGTTACCGGGATTGATTTGCCAAACCAGCGTGTTCTTTCCGGAGAACATGTTCTGGAATATGATTGCCTTGTCTTGGCGACCGGGGCGGTAACGTCCTATTTCGGCAATGATGACTGGGCGTCGGTGGCACCGGGTTTGAAGAATATTACCGAGGCGACCAACATCCGCAAAAGCCTTTTGATGGCGTTTGAGCGGGCGGAAAACAGTCAGGATGAGGATCAAAAACGCCGACTTTTGAATTTTATCGTTGTCGGTGGTGGTCCGACCGGTGTCGAAATGGCCGGGGCAATTGCCGAACTTGCCAAAAAGACACTGTCTGATGATTTTCGCCGAATTGATCCGCGTGACGCGCGCATCATTCTTGCCGAAGGTGGGCCAAGGTTGCTGGCTGCATTCCCCGAAGATTTGTCTGACTATACGCAAAAGTCGCTTGAAAGCATTGGGGTTGAAGTGCGCGTTGGGCAGGCTGTCACCGAGATTACCTCGCAAGGTGCGAAAATCGGCGATGAATTTATTCCCAGTGCCAATGTCATCTGGGGGGCCGGGGTCCAGGTTCCTGATTTGCAAGACTGGACGCAAAAACCTGCAGATCGTGGCGGGCGGATCATGGTTGAGGGGGACCTTTCGGTTCCGGGCCATTCACATGTTTTTGTCATCGGGGATGCTGCCCATGTTGCGTGGCGCGATGGTTTAACCGTGCCGGGCATTGCACCGGCGGCCAAGCAACAGGGAAAATACGTCGGGCAGCGTATTCTTGATCTGATGAACGGGCGGCAAACATCGCCGTTTAAATACAGTCACGCAGGCAACCTTGCGACGATTGGCCGACATCGCGCTGTTATGGACCTTAATGGCATCAAGCTAAGAGGATGGCTGGCCTGGTGGTTCTGGGGGCTGGCGCATATTTATTTTCTGATCGGGTTGCGCGCCCCGGCACTTGTCATGGTGCAATGGATGTGGAGTTACCTGTTTCGTAAAAAAGGTGCGCGCCTGATTACCGGGCAGGACAGGGAAAATGCGACGGCGGTTGTGCCGCCGCCGCAAAAGGAAACCTGAATGATTGTGTTTGGTCGCAAACATCAGGCGGCGTTCTCTGTTCTGTGTTTTGCGATCAAACGATCAACGATGTTGGCAACCTCGCCCTCGGCATCGGCGATGGATTGACGGGTCCGGTCATCGGCAAACTCGTCATACTCGATGGCCGTGCCGTATTGATCGGTGATCCCGATATATTCAAGCGGGGTGAAAAGAGCACCTTCGACAAAGTTCAGGTGCGCAATCCGGCCATCCGGGCCATAGCCGTAATCACCGCGCGATGACAGGGCAACGATGGATTTATTGCCCGTTACCATTGGCCAATAAGGAACACCGTCGCGCGTCCGGTCAAACCCAAAGGTACGACCCACCCGGACGATGTTATCAAGCCAGGCCTTCATCTGGGCGGGCATGCCGAAATTATACATTGGAACACCGGCAACAATAACGTCGGCACGCAGCAGTTCATCGACCAGTGTGTCGCTTTGGGCCAAGGCATCATGCATCCAGTCTTCGCGTTGTTCGGGTTTGGTGAATGCCGCATGGACCCAATCACCGGTGACGGGTTTGGGCGGGGATGCGCCAACATCGCGGTAAATAATTTCATCATCGGGGCGTTGGGTGCGCCACAGTTCGATGAATTTGGCACTCAGGCGGCGGCTGTGGGAACCGTGTTGCTTTTGGTCGGACCGGCCGGGGCGGGCGCTGCTGTCGATGTGCAAGATTGTGGTCATGATATCCTCCTAAGGATGATACTTGTTCATCCGTTTTTTTGTTCGATGACCAAGACTTGCCTTGTTTTGGATGTTTCGGCAAAATCGAATTCCTCAGTTCATGGATGAATTAGGTTCACCTATATGTCGTTGCCACCGCTTGCAGCACTGCGCGCCTTTGAGGCTGCCGCCCGTCATCAGAGTTTTAAAAAGGCTGCTGCTGAAATTGCCGTAACGCCAACAGCAATCAGTCATCAGATACGTCTGCTTGAGGAAACGCTTGGCATTCGTCTGTTTGATCGCAAGCCAAGGCAGGTTGTTTTGACCCCGGCGGGGCATGAGCTTTTTCCTGTTCTGCGTGATGGGTTTGCATCCTTTGCCTTGGCGATTGATCGTGTTGGGCAGCGCACGACGACCAGTAGTCTGACGGTGTCGGTTTTGCCGTCTTTTGCTGCCAAATGGCTGTTGCCGCGACTTCCGCGCTTTCAGGCCGAACATCCTGATATTCATTTGCGCTTGCATACCTCGCCCGAGGTGGCTGATCTGGCAAGCGGGGTTGTCGATGCTGCAATCCGTTATGGTGCCGGGCCGTACCGCGGACTTGTGGCGCAAACCATGTTTCAAGAACGTTTCGTGCCACTTTGCAGTCCGATGCTGGGTCTGAAACATCCCGAAGACCTGAAGGACTGTGCGCTTTTGCATCTCGATTGGCTAAGACCCGATGATCAGACTCCGACATGGGAACGCTGGGCCTTGGCAGCAGGGATCGGTGGCTTGAAGCTTTCGGGGGGATTTACATTTTCCGATGATGCCCATGCCATTCAGGCCGCCATCGCCGGTCAGGGCGTGGTTCTGGCCAGCCGTGAACTGGCACGCGCCGAACTAGACAGCGGGCTGCTCGTGCAGCCGTTTGGGCCGGTGATCGAAGGTCATACTTACAATCTGGTGCATACCGGACGTGGCGATCATCGGGCCGAAGTCGAGGTGTTTGGAACCTGGATTGCGGGCGAAATTGCCAGATCACGAGAACATTCAAACCCCGCAGGCGATTGATGATTGACCTAAAGGGTCGCATGCGAAACGATACAGTCTTGATATATAAAGCCATTAAAGGTGCGCTATGCCACGTTTCGCTGCCAATCTGTCGTTCTTGTTTGCTGATCTGCCGTTTGAGAAGCGATTTGCGGCGGCGGCGGCGGCGGGATTTGTCGGCGTGGAATATATCGGGGCTTATGATGTGCCGATGGCAACGGCAAAATCGCTTCTGACCGATAATGGCCTTGAACAGGTTTTATTTAATATGCCACTTGGCGACTGGGATGCCGGGGATCGTGGGCTGGCGTGCCGACCGGGCCGTGAAGATGAATTTCGTGACTCTGTGGTCAAGGGGCTTGATTATGCGGCTGCGACCAATTGCAAGATGCTTCATTGCATGGCCGGTGTCATGGGCAAGGACGAAGATGCCGGTGAAATTGCCCGGCTTTATTGCGACAACCTGCTCTATGCCGCCGATCTGGCCGATCAGGCCGGTGTTGACATCCTGATCGAACCGATCAATCCGATGGATATGCCGGGCTATTTGCTTAATTCGGTGGAGCAGGCGGCAGTTATTCTCAAACAGCTCGACCATCCACGTCTGGCATTGCAGTTTGATATCTATCACGCACAAATTGTCGGCGGGAACATCGCCGCCCGTCTTGACCAGTATTTTGAAATCACCCGTCATGTGCAGGTGGCTGGCGCGCCGGGCCGTCATGAACCCGACAGTGGGGAACTGAATTACCCGTTCCTGTTGTATCTATTGGATCGGATCGGGTATGACGGCTGGATCGGCTGCGAATACAAGCCACATGGCAAGACCGAAGACGGGCTGGGTTGGCTTCGGCCATGGATGCCAAAGCCGGGGATTTGATCGTTCTATTGGTCGCGGTGGTTACTCAATCAAAATAGCGCGGAAATCATTCACATTGGTCAGGGTCGGGCCGGTGACCAGCAGGTCGTCAATCTTGGCAAAGGCGCTATAGGCGTCGTTGTTGGCCAGATATTCGCGTAGATCAATTCCGGCATCTTGGCCCTTCTGCCAGCTTGTCGGATCAATGATCGCACCGGCGTTGTCTTCGCTGCCGTCAATACCATCGGTATCAATCGCAAGCGCGCTAAGGCCAGCTTGATCGCGAAACTGAATAAGCAGGGATAGCAAAAACTCACTGTTGCGTCCGCCGCGTCCACCTTTGCCGCGCACGGTGACCGTGGTCTCCCCACCCGAAAGCAGAACACAGGGCTTGGCGGCTGGTTGGCCGTGGTTGGCGACCTGATGGGCAATGCCCGCATGCATGATGGCGACTTCACGGGCTTCGCCTTCGATGGCGTCCCCAAGGATGACCGGGTTGAGGCCCAATTCGCGGGCGATCTTGGCGGCGGCCTCAAGACTGTCTTGCGGGCGGGCCAGCATCACGGTTTCATGCCCGTCAAAGCAGGCATCACCGGGCTTGACAGTTTCATGGGTGCTATTAGTCAGAAGATCCTTGGCAGCCGTTGGAATATCGATCTGATAATGGCGCAGGATATCAAGCGCATCCTTACCCGTTGTCGGGTCGGCAACCGTTGGGCCCGATGCAATGATCGCCGGATCATCACCGGGAACATCAGACACAAGATATGTCACCATGCGCGCCGGGGCGGATGCCTGTGCTAGTCTGCCGCCCTTGATCGCGGACAGATGTTTGCGCACGCAGTTCATTTCTGAAATGGTCGCACCACTGCGCAAAAGTGCCTTGCTGATCGATTGTTTGTCTTCGAGTGTCAAGCCCGGACCGGGCAGGGCCAGCAGGGCCGACCCGCCACCTGAAATCATGCAGACCACCAGATCATCTGGGCCAGCTTTTTTGACAATCTCAAGTATGCGTTCGGCGGCCTTTTGACCCGCCGCATCGGGGACCGGGTGGGATGCCTCAACAATTTCGATTTTCTCGCAGGCAACCGCGTGTCCATAGCGGGTGACAACCAATCCCTCAAGCGGGCCCTCCCACGCCTTTTCAAACGCGCGGGCCATATTGGCCGATGCCTTGCCGGCCCCAATGACAATGGTTTTGCCTTTTGGCTTTGCAGGCATGTTCAATGGGATTTGAACGGCTGGATCGGCTGCCTTTAACGCAGCGTCCATCATGGCCAAAAGTTTTTCGCGCGCGGTTGTCATGGTTTGGTTCCCTGAGTGGAGTTTTGGTCTGACCGTCTTTGGGCGGCGGTTTGAATATTGTCAGGTCGATTGTTTGTCTGATGCTGTTTTAAAGAAATCAAGGACCGCTTGCAGATGATTTGACATCGCCTTTTCCGCTGCATCAGGATCGCGTGCGGCAATGGCTTCGATGATGTCATGATGATGTTCCTGCACCATCCGGTCAAACGAGGGACCTGTCAGATTGTTAAACCGGATTTCCATCAAGGCAGCCTGCAACACATCGTGCAGCATTTTCATCACGTGATAATAAATGATCGACCCTGTGGCCCGACCGATCATCATATGCAAACGATGATCGTCATCGGCACGGTATTTGGGCGCACGGCGCGGATCATGGGCCTGGCGGTAGGCTATACGCAGCAACTTGATGTCTTCGTCACTGGCATTGACCGCAGCCCGCCTAGCCGCCCATGTTTCCAGCGTGCAGCGTATTTCTTGCAGATCACGCAGGTTGCTGATGGAATCGCGCACAAGATCGGTCATGGCGGTATCCATGTCGATCCCGGTCGATGACAGGATTTCCGTGCCGCCGCCTTGAACCGCGCGCAGATAGCCACGGGTTTTCAGCTTTTGCAGGGCCGCACGCACCGAAACGCGACTGACTTTCATGGTTTCAGCCAGTTGGCGTTCACCCGGAAGCCGGTCACCGGGCAGGAAAATACCGTCTGAAATCTTTTCAAGCAGCTGGTCTGCGACCTGATCGGCAATCCGTTTGGGGCGTTTCGTTTCCTGATCGTCCGGGGCCGGGGGCATTTTGGCAGACGGCATTTTGAGGTTTCTCCAGTCGCGATTTATCAGCCGATGCTGTCACGAAATCTTATCGTATTTTTATAAATGGTCATACCACTTTAGGGGATGTTTAGGGCGGACGCAAAGCACGATACGCTCAAGACGCATTGTTGTGCCAAGGCTCATTGATAATGACCCTTGGTCGTCATGACAGATCGGCTTGCATGAGCTTGTCTGAGCGTCGATAAATTGATACTTCAACAGGTGCAAACCGACACAACATGCCTGCCCCATGACAGGCATGTTTGACGATGTCCCGGTTTGCTGTTCCGTTACTGACTTTCAGGAGAATACGCGTGCGTCACCATGCAGGGCCTCTTTTGGGCCAAGATGATCCAGCCCCGTTTGAAATTTTGAACGCAAACGGAAAAGGACATTCGCTTTTTGTCTGCGACCATGCATCGCGTGAAATTCCACAAAGTCTTGGTACGCTTGGCTTGCCGGAAGAGGAACGCAAACGTCATATCGGATGGGACATCGGGGCACGAAAAGTAACCGAAATTCTGATCGGCCGGTTTGATTGCCCGGCTGTTCTGGGGGGATATTCGCGGTTGGTGATTGATTGTAATCGCCAACTTTGGGATCCGACCGGGATGCCTGAAATTGCTGATCAGACCGTGGTGCCGGGCAACAAAAACGTGTCACCCACAGAACATATGAAACGGATCCGCGAGATTTTCCTGCCGTATCATTGGGCGATTGAAGAACAGATTGCCAATTTCCACGCCCATAAAATTGTTCCAGCTTTGATCGCAATCCACAGTTTCACACCGGTGTTTCAAGAGTTTGAACGCCCTTGGGAGCTTGGCATTCTTTGGGATCAGGATGATCGTATTCCAGTTCCGCTACTGGCCAAGCTGCGCGAACAGAATCCGGGTCTGACCATCGGTGACAATGAACCCTATTCCGGGCAGCAAATGGCCGATTATACCATTGATCATCATGGTGAAGCCGGTGGTTTGCCCTGTGTGTCGATTGAAATCCGTCAGGATCTGATTGATACTGATGAAGGATGCGACAAATGGGCAAAAATTCTTGGCGACGCGTTTGTCGATATTCTTGCCGATCCGAACCTTTATAAGATCAGGAGAGACTGATTTGGCGGCGTTCCAGACGCAAGAACCGGGGTTTTCGATTGGTATCGAAGAGGAATTCTGGCTTGTTGATCGCCAAAGCCGCGATCTTGCAAATGATCCGCCAGCGGACTTTTTAAAGGATGCCAAGGCAAAGCTGGGTGATCAGGTTTCCAGCGAGTTTATGCGCTGCCAGGTCGAAACCGGTACCAAGGTTTGCAACAGTGCAAAGGACGCGCGCGAACAACTGATCCATATGCGGTCAACTCTGGCCGAAATTGCCAGCAAATATGATATGGCATTGCTGGCGGCATCGACCCACCCATTTGCCCAATGGGACAGCCAGAAACACACCGAAGGCGAACGCTACAGCACCATCGCGCGTGATTTGCGCACGGTTGTTGACCGATTGCTGATCTGTGGCATGCATGTGCATGTCGGAATTGAGGATGATGACCTTCGGATCGAATTGATGGCGCAGGCCAGTTACTTTTTGCCGCATCTTCTGGCGCTGACCACCAGTTCACCGTTCTGGCGGGGCCGTGATACCGGGCTTCAGACCTTCCGGCTTTCGGTGTTTGATAACCTGCCACGTACGGGACTGCCCGAAGTGTTTGGGTCGTGGGCGGAATATCGCCGCCATGTTGATATGCTGATCCAGGCCGGTGTGATTGAGGACGGTACCAAGCTTTGGTGGGACTTGCGCCCATCGGACCGGTGGCCGACACTTGAGATGCGGATTGCCGATGTTTGTACCGATCTTGAAGATGCGGTGTGTGTTGCGTCAATTACGCGATGCCTGATGCGGATGCTGTATCGATTGCGGCGTAATAATCAGCGGTGGCGGATTTATTCGCACATGCTGGTGCGTGAAAACCGTTGGCGGGCATGCCGTTATGGCAGTGATCCCGGCGAGAAAACCGGATTGATTGATTTTGGCCGGGCTGAAATTGTGCCGTATGTCGATCTGGTCGAGGAAATCCTTGAACTGATCCGCCCGGATGCGGAATTTTTTGGCTGTGTTGCGGAAATCGAACATGCGCGCGTGATCGTGCAACGTGGCACAAGTGCGCGTCGCCAGCGCGAGGTCTTTGACGCTGCGATTGAAAAGGGGATCAGCCCGCGTGATGCGCTTGTCGCGGTGGCGGATCACTTGATTGAACAGACAGTGCCGGGATCGCAATCGGTCGTCTAACGCCCCTTGTCAGCGCGCAACGCATTGAGTATCGTCGCGCCGCATTAAAAGTTTTCGCGCACCGGGTATCCGCTGTGCAGCCCATCATCGGAGAAGAATGAATGACCGAAGTCGGTGGTATCGCAGCTGATCAGCTTGCGAGTTATGTTGAGCGTATTGAACGTCTTGAAGAAGAAAAAGCCAACCTTATGGCTGATATCAAGGAAGTTTACGGCGAAGCCAAAGCACTTGGCTATGACGTGAAAATCCTGCGTCAGATTATTCGCCTGCGTAAAATCGAAGATCATGAGCGCAGCGAGCAGGAACAGATTCTTGAAGTGTACAAGCGCGCGCTTGGCATGAGCTGACACCTTGTGTCAGCAGACTGCAACCTGAATTCAAAGCCCGCTTTCGAGCGGGCTTTTGTTTTTGTATCCTGATCCAATGAACACGCAAACCCGTCCCAAAATTACAGCCGAAGTCACAGATGGTGTCTGTCGGCTTTTGTATCACCATCAGATGTCGTGCCTGACCGAGCTTCGGTTGGGCAATGGGCGGCGGCTGGATGTGTTGGCGCTTGGGGCCAAGGGGGAACTTTGGGCGGTTGAAGTCAAATCATCGGTCGCGGATTTTAAAACCGATCAGAAATGGGAAAGCTATGTCGAGTATTGCGACAGGTTGTTTTTTGCCGTGCCGATGGATTTTCCCAAGGAACTGATCCCCGAGAGTGTGGGACTAATTGTCGCCGACCGGTTTGAAGCAGCGATCCTTCGCATGCCCGAAGAACAGAAACTTTCAGCAGCACGGCGCAAGAAGCTGTTGATTTCATTTGGGCAAACGGCGGCAGGACGATTGGGTAACACGATTGGCGACAACGTGTTTATGCCCTGAAATACAAAGGCCCCGCACATTTGTCGGGGCCTTTGCTTTGGGGAATCTGTGGGATTATTCCGCGGCCTTAAGGTGTTCTGGCGGGTTGCGGAACTGGTCGATCAGCTCGGCCTCACGCGTTTTGACCTTTTCAATATTGCCATCTTTGACGTGACCATATCCGCGAATTTGTTCGGGCAAGGCCAGAAGCGCGTTGGCAATGCGCACATTGTCATGGGTCAACCCGCCAATGATTTCGGCAACCAGCATTTCGTAATCGGTAATCAACTGGCGTTCGGCTTTGCGTTCATGGGTGCGGCCAAACGGATCAAGGGCGGTCCCGCGCAGGAATTTGAATTTCGCCAGAACGCGGAAGGCATTCATCATCCATGGACCATAGGTCGATTTTGTCAGCTGACCATTTTCCGGGTTCTTATCGGCAATTGCCGGTGGGGCAAGGTGGAACTTGATTTTGTAATCACCCGTGAAGTTCTTGGCCAACTTCTTAAGGAACGCTGGATCGGTATAAAGCCGTGCGACTTCGTACTCGTCCTTATAGGCCAGCAGTTTGAAGTAGTATTTCGCCACCGTCCGGGTCAATTCATCCCCACCATCAAGGCGTTTTTCGGCCGCTGCGACCTGATCAACAAGTGCCGTGAAGCGTTTGGCGTAGGCGGCATTCTGATAACCGGTCAGGAAATCGACACGTTTGGCAATGATGTCGGAAAGTTCGGTGGCAACCGGGTGAGCTTCGGTTTCGTTGGGGCCGACAACCTCAAGAACGCGTTTGGGTTCATGGGCATATAACCGGCCCCAGTAGAACGATTGTTTGTTCATATCAACAGCCACACCATTAAGCTCAATCGCTTGCATCAGGGCTTCTTCGGTGATCGGGATCAGGCCGCGCTGCCATGCAACGCCCAGCATAAACAGGTTGGTCGCAATCGAATTGCCCATTAAGCGGGTGGCAATGTCACTGCCTTCGACAAAATTGACCGCGTCCGCACCACAGGTGTCGGAGATGACTTTCATATGCTCGTTGGTTTTAAGCTCAAAGTCCGGGTTGCTGGTAAAGGCACCGGTCACGGTTTCATGGGTGTTGATGACGGCTTGGGTAAAGTTGCGCCGCATCTTGGCCAAGCCTTCGTAACTTGCCGCGACTAAAAGGTCACAGCCCAGCACGACATTGGCTTCGCCCGCAGGAATGCGCGCAGCATGCAGTTTACTTTGTTCATTGGCAAAGCGGATGTGGCTGACCACAGCCCCGCCTTTTTGTGCAAGGCCCGCCATATCAAGTCCGACGATGCCTTTGCCCTCGATATGGGCGGCCATGCCCAGCAATGCGCCGATCGTAACCACACCGGTTCCGCCAACACCCGTGATCAGAACGGACCATGGTTCGTTGATATCAGGTAGGGTCGGGCGCGGCAGGCTGGCAAAGATAGCATCGCCGTGATTGTCGCCCTTGGCGGCGGCATCAGGCTTACGCAGCGATCCACCTTCAATCGTTACAAAGCTTGGGCAGAAGCCATTCAGGCATGAGAAATCCTTGTTACAGGCCGATTGGTCAATGGCACGTTTACGGCCAAATTCGGTTTCAACCGGAACAACTGCGAGGCAGTTGGATTTTTCACCGCAATCGCCACAGCCTTCACAGACAAGATCATTAATGAAAACGCGCTTGGGCGGATCGACCATCAGTTTGCGTTTGCGACGACGGCGTTTTTCGGCTGCACAGGTCTGATCAAACACAAGGATGGTAACACCTTCGATCTCGCGCAGTTCTTTTTGCGTGGCATCCAGTTCATCACGATGGCGGATATCAACACCGGGGGCAAAATCAGACCCCATCGGATATTTATCGGGCTCGTCAGACAGAACGATGATGCGCTTGGCACCTTCGTCAAACATTTGACGGGTGACCTGTGGCACGGTCAGGGGACCATCAACCGGCTGGCCACCGGTCATGGCAACCGCATCATTAAACAGGATTTTATAGGTGATGTTGACACCCGACGCGACGGCAGCGCGCACGGCCAAAGACCCGGAATGGTAATAGGTCCCATCGCCAAGGTTTTGGAAAACGTGCTTTTCGTTGGTAAAGGGCGCCTGACCGATCCAGGTCGCACCTTCGCCGCCCATATGGGTAAAGGTTTCGGTCGAACGGTCCATCCAGTTAACCATGTAATGGCACCCGATCCCGGCCATGGCACGGCTGCCGTCGGGGACCTTGGTTGAACTGTTGTGCGGGCAGCCCGGACAGAACCACGGAATGCGCGCCACATCCGGGCGCGGTTCGGCGATTTCCTTTTCCTTTTCAGCCAGCCAGTCGATGCGTTCATGAATGGCCGGGCTGTCATAGAACCGTTTGATCCGCTCGGCCAAGACAACCGCGATGCGGGCCGGGGTCAGCTCATCCATCGATGGCAGGATCCACTCGCCCTTTTCATCGAACTTGCCAATAACCTGCGGGCGGACATCTTCGCGCCAGTTATAAAGCTGTTCCTTGACCTGATTTTCCATCACCGCGCGTTTTTCTTCGACGACGATGATTTCCTCTAAGCCCATAGCAAATTCGCGCACATCGTCACGGTTGAGCGGCCAGCTCATCCCGACTTTCAGAACCCGAATGCCGATCTGTGCAGCGTCTTGCTCGGAAATGCCAAGGTCATCAAACGCCTGCATGACGTCAAGGTATGCCTTACCCGTCGTGATGATACCAAGCCGCGCATTCGGGCTGTCGATCACGGTTTTATTGAGTTTATTGACCCGCGCATATGCCAATGCGGCATAGAGCTTGTATTTCATCAGTCGATGTTCTTGCTCCTTGGGGGTATCGGGCCAGCGGATATGCAGGCCGCCCTCGGGCATGGCGAAATCAGCGGGGATGATCGGGGTAATACGGTCCGGTGCGACATCGGCTGCAGCCGAGCTTTCGACCGTTTCGGCAATGGTTTTCATCGCCACCCAGCAACCGGAATAACGGCTCATGGCCCAGCCATGCAGACCGAAATCAAGGATATCCTGAACACCGGATGGGTTTAAAACCGGGATTTGCGCATCAATAAAGGCATATTCGGTCTGATGGGGCAGGGTGGATGATTTACAAGAATGGTCATCCCCGGCAAGGACAAGGACACCGCCATTTTTGGATGTGCCAGCATAGTTGGCGTGTTTGAAAACATCGCCGGACCGGTCAACGCCCGGTCCCTTGCCGTACCACATGCCAAAGACGCCGTCATATTTGGCATCCGGGTACATATTGACCTGTTGACTACCCCAAACGACCGTTGCAGCAAGGTCTTCGTTGACCCCGGCCTGAAATTCGATCTGTTGCTTGGACAGAAACTTTTGGGCCCGCCACAGTTGTTGATCCAGACCACCAAGCGGCGACCCGCGATAGCCGGAAATACAGCCCGCAGTATTAAGGCCTGCGCGCGCATCGAGCTGGCGCTGCATCAGAGGCAATCGAACAAGTGCCTGAATGCCTGTCAGATAAACCCGGCCTTCTTCAAGCGTATATTTATCATCAAGGCTAATTGCCGCCAATTGTGCCATGACCAGTCTCCCTCGGAATCTCTCTGATGTGCCGGACCTTTTACACACTGCTTATAGGGATATGGGCGTTGGTGCAGTGTTTCGGTATGGCCCGTGTGTAAATCCATCTCACACGGTTTGCGGGACCAATGCGAGATGTCGTAATGGTAATGAATGCTGACCTTTTTTCAAAGCGAACTCGCAGTGCACAGCCCAAAACGCCCGATTGTATGGATTGACGTTACGTCAACTTAATATTTACTTATTCCGGTACCGATTTACGCGCAATATAATTGCGTTGCTGCTGCGGTGCGATATTTCACATGGGGCGGAGTCTCTGCTCGGAACAGCAAAAAACGCATGGTATCGTTTGTTTGGTATTTGTGCAGAGGGTCAGGAAAGGATCATATAGATGGACCAACGTGTTTCACTGATCACACTTGGCGTGGCTGATCTGGATAGATCGCGGCGTTTCTACGAAAACGGCCTTGGCTGGAAAATGACTGAAATGGTCGAAGGACAGGTTGTGTTCTATCAACTGTCCAATGGGCTCGCACTTGGTCTGTTTGGCCGGACGGATCTGATCAAGGATGGGAAATTTGACGATGATACCGGGGCGACATTTGGCGGACTGACATTGGCGTTTAATACGCGCAGCGAGGCCGAGGTTGACACGGTGATGCTTGAGGCCCAAAAAGCCGGGGCCAAAATCCAGAAACCGGCGGAGAAAGTATTCTGGGGCGGCTATTCCGGTTATTTTCGCGATCCTGATGGCCATGCGTGGGAAGTGGCGTTCAACCCATTCTGGGAACTTGATGACGCCGGAAACCTGCATATTCCGCCAATGGCGTCATCGTGACGGACCGATTTTAATTTATTGAAACGTCACCTGAATGTTTTAACATTTCAAACGGTGGGCTTTTATCTGCCGAAATGTCTTCGGCGATTTGCAGAAGATGAAACAGGAAGGTTTTGACCGTGAGTTGGATTGACCAGTTTCCGGGCCTGTCACGATTACCAGAAGAAATTCGAAACTATCTTCTAAGCGAAAGCAATATTGTCACCGTTCCAGCAAATACTGTCATTTTTGGTCCGGGAAAATCGCCAGAGAACCTTTTGCTGTTGCTTGAGGGGACGGTTAGAGTGCAGCAAACGTCCGATACCGGGCGGGAAATCGTGCTGTACCGGGTTCATGCCGGGGAAAGCTGCGTTCTGACGACCGCCTGTCTTCTGGCCTATGAGGATTATTCCGCCGAGGGCATTGCAGAAACCCAAACCCGTGCGGTCGCGATCCCGCGGGCTGCATTTGACAAGCTGGTCTCGGACTCTGTCGCGTTTCGGCAGTTTGTCTTTACCGCCTATTCGAAACGGATCACGGACCTGTTTCTTGTGATCGAAGAAATCGCGTTTCGCCGATTGGACATCAGACTGGCACACAAGTTAATCGAGCTTGCCGGGGACGGTGATACTGTTTCGTCAACACACCAGAAACTGGCGGTGGAGCTTGGCTCGGCGCGCGAAGTCATTTCGCGGCAATTGCAGGAATTCCAGCGTCGCGGCTGGATTGAACAATCACGCGGCACCATTCGTCTGATAGATCGGGATCGACTTTCGGGGTTGGCACAAAGCTGATTGATTCCGCCCATAAACATTGATGCCGAATGCCGACCTGCCCCTGAATACAGACCTCAAACATTAAAAAATCAATATGTTTTAATGTTTGGTGACAAGGTCACCGAAAACCGGTTCCCGAACTCTTATAATTCCAGATTGAAATACAGGCTGCGTGCCAAAGCGCGGCATATAACCAACCCCGTCCGTAGCATGCCATCCAAAGGTTCTAATGGATCAAGTGAATGGCATGGACCCTGAGGAGGAACATATGTCTGACTACCCGGTGAATATGACCATAAAACCAGAAGTCACGGCCTTTTTTGATCCCGATACCAACACGATCAGCTATGTGGTCAAGGACCCCGAAAGCGCTGCGTGTGCTGTTGTCGATTCCGTCATGGATATTGATTACGCGGCAGGACGCATCAGCTTTGGCCATGCGGACCGGATGATTGCCTTCATTCAGGAACATGACCTGAAACTGGAATGGATCATCGAAACCCATGTTCATGCCGACCATTTATCAGCCGCCCCCTACATTCAGGAAAAGCTGGGCGGCAAGCTTGGCATTGGTGCGAAGATCAAGGTGGTTCAGGAAACCTTTGGCAAGGTGTTTAACGAAGGGACTGATTTCCAGCGCGATGGCAGCCAGTTCGACAAGCTGTTTGAGGATGGTGACACCTATCAGGTTGGTGCCATGACGTGTTTTGCCATCTATACCCCCGGTCATACGCCCGCCTGCATGGTGCATGTGATGGGTGATGCGGCCTTTGTTGGTGATACGTTGTTTATGCCAGATGGCGGTTCGGCGCGTGCCGACTTCCCGGGCGGTGATGCCGGAACGCTGTATGACAGCATCCAGAAACTTCTCGCCCTTCCCGATGAGATGCGTTTGTTCATGTGCCACGATTACGGCCCTGACGGGCGCGATATTCGGTGGGAAACCACGGTTGGCGATGAGAAAAAGCACAACATCCATGTCGGCGGCAACAAAACCCGAGCGGAATTTATCGCCTTTCGCACAGAGCGTGACGCGACACTGGGCATGCCACGTCTGATTCTTCCATCTTTGCAGGTCAACATGCGCGCCGGACGTCTGCCGACGGATGATAGCGGCAAGCAAATGCTCAAAGTGCCGGTTAACGGCCTTTAATCATCAGGAGGAGCGTCTATGGAAGCGAAGAAAATCAGCGATGGCCTGTCGGTCAGTCCGCAAATTTCTGCTGATGACATCAAGGAGATCGCCCGTCTGGGGTTCCGTTCGATCATTTGTAACCGTCCGGACGGCGAAGGGTCAGATCAACCGACCTTTGACGAGATCACCAAGGCGGCATCTGATGCGGGGCTGGAAACGCGTTATCTGCCAATCGTATCTGGCAAGGTAACGGATCAGAACGCCGACGAATTTGGTAGCTTGCTTGGCGCATTGCCCGGACCGGTTTTTGCCTATTGCCGGACCGGAACGCGTTCGGCAACTTTATGGTCGCTTAGTCAGGCGTCGCGTCTTGCCACAAGCGAAATCCTGCGTGCGACCAAGGCGGCAGGTTATGACATGGGCGGGGTTGTGCGCCGGATCGTGAATGGCGGTAAAACGCCGACCGATCAGGCGGACGCAAAATATGATGTTGTCATTGTCGGCGGCGGGGCGGCGGGTATTTCGATTGCGTCGAGCCTTCAGGCCAGAAGTGCCGGACTTCAGATTGCCGTCATTGATCCGGCAGATATCCATTATTATCAGCCTGGCTGGACCATGGTGGGAGGCGGTATCTTTGATGCCAGCACGACCGCCAAAACAATGGGCTCGCTGATCCCCAAGGGGGTGCATTGGATCAAGTCTGCTGTGGCGGCGTTCGAGCCAAAAGATGACGCCATCGTTCTTGATGGCTGCCGGGTTGTGAAATACGGTCGCCTGATTGTGTGTCCGGGGCTTAAACTGGACTGGAACGCTGTTGACGGGCTTGTTGATACGCTGGGCCGAAATGGTGTGACGTCGAACTATCGCTATGACCTTGCCCCTTATACGTGGGAACTGGTGTCCTCCTTGCGTGAGGGTACGGCCTTGTTTACCCAACCACCCATGCCAATCAAATGTGCTGGCGCACCGCAAAAGGCAATGTATCTGTCAGCAGATCATTGGCAGCGAAGCGACGTTCTTAACCGTATCACTATCGAGTTCTGTAACGCTGGCGGTGTTCTGTTCGGGGTGAAGGACTATGTTCCGGCCCTTGAGAAATATATCGACCGTTATGGCGTGGGGTTGAACTTTTTCCATAACCTTGTTGCGATTGATGGTACGGCCAAAAAGGCGTGGTTTGATGTCATCAAACCGGGCGAGGACGTACAGCGGATCGAAAAGTCCTTTGACATGATCCATGTTTGTCCGCCGCAGGTGGCCCCGGACTTTATCCGGGTATCGCCATTGGCCGATGCGGCAGGCTGGGTCGATGTTGATCAGGCAACGTTGCGCCACAAGACCTATGCCAACATCTGGTCGCTTGGCGATGTGATGAATGCGCCAAATGCAAAAACCGCGGCGGCGGCACGCAAACAGGCGCCGGTTGTTGCCGAAAACGTCATTGCGGACATCGACGGAAAATCAGCCGTTGCCCAATATGACGGATACGGGTCCTGCCCCCTGACGGTGGAGCGCGGCCGTATTGTTTTGGCCGAGTTCGGTTATGGCGGCACGCTTTTGCCATCGTTCCCGAAATGGCTGATTGATGGTACAAAACCGTCGCGATTGGCTTGGTTTCTTAAGGAAAAACTGCTGCCGCCGATTTACTGGAAAGCCATGCTGCGCGGCAAGGAATGGCTGGCAAAACCCGAAAAGGTTTCGGTTAAATAATCACCGCTTGCGGGGTGGGCATGTGTCTGCCTTGGGCCAATTCTGATCAAAGAGATCAATTGATGCAGTTGAAGTCGATTTCAAAATACATCCCGGTTCTTGATTGGGGCCGTCGCTATGATTGCACGGCATTTGGCAATGACATGGTTGCCGCCATCATCGTGACGATCATGTTGATCCCCCAATCACTGGCCTATGCGCTTTTGGCCGGGTTGCCGCCCGAAGCTGGGCTTTATGCCTCGATTGCACCGATTATCCTGTATGCGATTTTCGGGACAAGCAGCACCTTGGCGGTCGGTCCGGTTGCGGTTGTTTCATTGATGACGGCGGCAGCGATTGGCAATGTCGCAGCGGTCGGCACGATTGGTTACGCGGTGGCAGCCCTGACACTGGCAGCCCTTTCCGGTACGATCCTTTTGATGATGGGGGTGTTTAAGCTCGGATTTCTGGCAAACTTCCTGTCGCATCCGGTGATTGCCGGTTTCATCACGGCATCGGGGATATTGATTGCCGCAAGTCAGCTTAAACACATCCTTGGTGTTGATGCGGGCGGGCACAACCTTTGGGAAATTGTTTCAGCCCTTTTTGTGAAAATGCCTGAAACGAATATGACAACGGTGTTGATCGGCATTCCGACGACGGTATTTTTGTTTTGGGTGCGTCGGGGGCTCAAACCCGCCTTGATCAAACTGGGGCTTGGATCAAGGATGGCCGATGTCATCACCAAGGCCGGCCCCGTGATGGCTGTTTTCGCGACAACCTTGGTGGTGTGGTATTTCCATCTTGTTGACGCCGGGGTCAAAGTTGTCGGCGATGTGCCGCAAAGCTTGCCGCCGCTGACCATGCCGGATTTCTCGGTTGGGCTAATGGCGGATTTGCTGGTACCTGCGGTGCTGATTTCGCTGATCGGGTTTGTTGAATCAATTTCGGTCGCCCAGACGTTGGCCGCCAAACGCCGTCAGCGTATCAATCCAAATCAGGAATTGATTGGGCTTGGTGCGGCCAATATCGGCGCGGCTTTTACCGGCGGATATCCGGTGACCGGTGGGTTTGCCAGGTCGGTTGTCAATTTTGATGCCGGGGCGCAAACACCCGCCGCAGGGGCCTTTACGGCGGTGGGGCTGGCGATTGCGGCGGTTGCCTTAACGCCCTTGGTTTATTTTCTGCCCAAGGCCACACTTGCGGCCACGATCATTGTCGCGGTGCTGTCGCTGGTGGATTTCAGCATTTTAAAAACCAGTTGGCGCTACTCAAAATCGGACTTTGTCGCGGTGTTGGCGACAGTACTTTTAACACTTGGCTTTGGGGTTGAGGTCGGGGTGACGTCGGGCGTTGTACTCTCAATCGGGTTGTTTTTATACAAAACGTCGCGCCCGCACATCGCCGAGGTTGGCCTTGTGCCGGATACGCAGCATTTTCGCAATATCAACCGTCATCAGGTGATCACGGACCCGCACGTCCTGACCATCCGGATTGATGAAAGCCTGTATTTTGCCAATGCCCGCTATCTTGAGGATTATCTTCTTGATCGGGTGGTCGGTGAAGACACGCTCAAGCACGTGATCTTGATGTGCTCGGCGATTAACGAGATTGATCTCAGCGCGGTTGAATCGCTTGAGGCGATCAATCACCGCCTTGATGAGATGGGTATCACGTTACATCTCTCAGAAGTCAAAGGTCCGGTGATGGACCGTTTGAAGTGCGGTTCTTTCCTTGATGAGCTTACGGGCAAGGTTTTCATGTCGCAATATGAGGCGATCACTGATCTCGGCACAGAGCCACCTATGTCCAAGTCCAAGGTCGTGGATGCAAAACCTAACCCGGGCAAAACAGCCAAGGCCAGTTGACATGCGTTATCTGATCAACAGCGTGGACATCAACTATTTACTTGATTGCCGCCTAGCGGTTTTTAATATGCGTCACTAGGTAAATTAGCCCGCCTGTCAGCAATCCCCAGAACGCGCCCGAAACCCCATAAAATGTGAGACCCGCCGCGGTAACGATGAATGTTACTGCGGCGGCTTCACGGGCATCTTCTTGCCTGAAGGCCGTGACAGCCGATCCGGCAAACGCGCCGATCAAGGCAAGACCCGCGACGGCTTCGATCAGGATGCTTGGTGCAAGGCTGATGAAGGCGGTGACAAGTCCGGCGAGCAATCCGAACGCGATATAAAACACCCCGCCAAACACAGCAGCCCAGTAGCGCTTGGCTGGATCGGGGTGGGCATCCTTGCCTGCGCACAATGCAGCCGTAATGGCGGCAAGGTTGACCGCATGTCCGCCAAACGGGGCCGAAAGCAATGAAAAGATGCCGGTCACGGTAAAAAGAGGACCCGGCGGCGTGTCATAATCATTGGCGCGCAGAACCGCCGTGCCCGGAATGTTTTGCGATGCCATGGTGACGATGAAAAGTGGCAAGGCAATGCCAACCAGCCCGGCAAGGGTAAAGTCCGGCATGATGAATTCCACTGGTGGGGCGATGGAGTTGCCAAGGTTCGCCAAGGCATTTGGCGGAAAATCGATCCCGAAAATCATCACGCCAATAAACGCCAAAAGGGCCGCAGGCACTGCAAGCAGACGGTTAATCCGCCCGACCACCAGCCACGCAATCACGATGGGGAGGCCCAACAGCGGATCAAAGGCAACCGCCTTGACCGGAGCAAGGCAAAGGCCAAGCAACACCCCGGCCAGCATAGCATTGGCAAGCGGGGCAGGGATGCCCGCAACCGCACGGCCCAAGGGTTTCCAAACACCGCTGATGATGATCAGGATGGCACAGATGATAAAGGCCCCAACCGCCACGGCAAAGCCGCCGTCAATCGCCCCGGACGTTGCCAGAAGTGCCGCCCCCGGAGTTGACCAGGCAATGCTGATTGGAAGCTTTGTCTTAAGCGATAAAACAATCGCACATAACCCCATGGAAAGGGACAGTGCCATCAACCCCGATGCGGCTTGATCGGGCGTAGCACCAACTGCCGTTAACCCCTGTAGTACAACGGCAAACGAACTGGCCGATCCAACAAACCCGGCCAGTAGGCCCATGAAAATACTCTGGGGCGAAATATCACGCAGCATGGTGGCTCCGGCAGGTTGATCAAAGGTTAGTGGCGCATGGAGAAGCCGTTAGCCACAGGGTTTTCGACCCTAGCGGGAACTTTTTAAACAAACCAGTTTTTCTTGGTCCGCTGAATTACCCTTGATCCTGCCGGTACGGGCTGTGTTCGGATTTAATGAATTCTTGGTCCTGTGCGATGTGATCTTTTTCCTGAGCCAGGAATTGGGCGACCGCACGACGTAGGCCGGGGTCGGCGATCAGGTGGGCGGAATGGGTGATGACCGGTTCATAGCCACGCTGAATTTTATGTTCGCCCTGTGCGCCAGCTTCGACCGTTTTCAGGCCATGTTCAATCGCGATATCAATTGCCTGATAATAACAGGTTTCAAAATGTAAAAGCGGGGCACGGTCCATTGTGCCCCAGTTGCGCCCATAAAGGGTTTCGGAGCCGATCAGGTTCAGCGCGCCGGCGACCATTTCGTCATCATGGAACGCCGCCACCAAAACCGTTCTGTCGCGCAACCGTTCATGCAGCAATTCAAAGAACTGCCGGGTCAGGTAAGCCTGACCCCATTTGCGGTCCGATGTATCGCGATAAAAATGGTAAAACCTGTCCCAATGTTCGGGCTTTAGGTCATCACCACGCAGGGCCTTGAACGTATATCCGGCTTCAAGAACCTGTTTGCGTTCCTTGCGCAGGTTTTTGCGTTTGCGCGAATTTAGTGCGCCTAAGAAATCATCAAAGGTCTGATACCCCCGATTATGCCAGTGATATTGCAAACCGGTGCGTGTCAGAAACCCGGCGTCGCGCATCTGTTTGCTTTCGTCACCACTGCAAAAGGTGACGTGCAACGTCGCCATGCCCAGCTTTTCGGGCAGCATCGAAAGGCCTTCAATCAGCATGCGCCGCACACTGTCGGGATCGGGATGATCGTTTGTCACCAGCAATCTGGGGCCGGGAACCGGTGAGAAGGGGACGGCTGATTGCAGTTTTGGGTAATATTGACCGCCGGCACGTTCATAGGCCTCGGCCCACGCCCAATCAAAAACATACTCCCCATAGGAGTGTGCCTTGACATAGAGCGGAACGATTCCGATCACCAGACCATCTTCGCTTTTAAGTACAAGGTGAAAAGGTTGCCAGCCATTTTCAGCGCAGGTTGAGGCGCTGTCTTCCATGGCCGATAAAAATGCAAAGCTGACAAAGGGATTGTCAGAGCCAGCACATTTGTCCCATTGGGCTTGCCCGATTTCATGGATATCGGTGACGGTCTTGATTTCGGCGGGCAAGTTGCAGTCCCCTGACTTGTATTCTGATTGCAACGGGTGGCCATTTTTATACGCAGTAGCCGGTATATGCGTTCAGAAGATAGGCGCATTGCGTATTTACGCAAGGGAAAGCCTTTGACGCAGATGTCTCAAAGTCCTATTCCATTGGGCCATGATTGTCCTGTGACGATCACTGACGGCTCGGGATTCTCCCGTGTCGCCCTCGCTTAAGAAAAGGATGGTGCGCCGTGAACAGCAAACTTTCGTTGGAGAAGGACAAGATCAAGATCGTCCTGCTCGAAGGTATCCATGAAAACGCTGTAAAGATGTTCAAACAGGCCGGCTACTCTAATGTCGACCATTACCCTGCTGCGCTCGACGCGGATGAATTGAAATCCGTTGTCTCCGAAGCGCATTTTCTGGGCATCCGTTCTCGCACCAAACTGACCGAAGAAGTAATCGACGCAGCAGGCAAGCTGACCTCAATCGGTTGTTTCTGTATTGGCACCAATCAGGTCGATCTGAAGGCTGCTGCCATGCGCGGTATTCCGGTCTTTAACGCGCCTTATTCAAACACCCGTTCGGTGGCTGAATTGGTTCTGGGCCAGATCATCATGTTGATGCGCGGTATTCCGCAGCGTAATGCTGCTGCCCATGTTGGCGACTGGCTGAAGAATGCCAAAGGGTCCTATGAGGCACGCGGCAAGACGCTTGGCATTATTGGCTACGGTCATATTGGTTCGCAGCTGTCGGTTCTGGCCGAATCGCTTGGTATGAATGTCATTTACTATGACGTGATCAACAAGCTTGCCATGGGCAATGCAACCACGTGCACATCGATGGATGAATTGCTGGGGCAATCGGATGTGGTGTCATTGCATGTTCCAGCCAACGATCAGACCAAAAACATGATCACGGCAGTTGAGATCGGCAAAATGAAGCCTGGCGCACATCTGATCAATGCGGCACGCGGCAATGTCATTGTGATCGAAGACTTGGCTGCTGCGCTTGAAAGTGGTCACTTGGCCGGTGCGGCGCTTGACGTGTTCCCGGTTGAGCCGGCAGGCAAGGATGAGCAGTTCGAAAGCCCGCTTCGGGGCATGAGTAACGTCATCCTGACCCCGCATATCGGCGGGTCTACTCAGGAAGCACAGGAAAATATCGGTTTTGAAGTTGCGGACAAGCTGATCACATATTCCGACAATGGTTCGACATTGGGTGCTGTAAACTTCCCGGAAGTCTCTCTTCCGGTCAAGGACCGCACTCATACCCGTTTCATGCATATTCACCGCAACGTTCCGGGTGTTCTGTCGAAAATCAACGACGTGTTTTCAACGCGCGGCATGAACATCAGTGGCCAGTACTTGCGGTCCGAAGGTGGTGTTGGGTATGTCGTCGTCGAAGTCGACGAGGAAATCAAACCGGGTCTTGGCGTTCGCAAAGAACTTGCCAATATTGAAGGTACATTGCGTGTTCGGTTCCTGTTCTGATCACAACAGCCTGATACACATAAATTAAAAAGGGGCGGGGACCACATTGGTGCCCGCCCCTTTTTCTGTTTAACACGACGTATTTATAGCTTGCGATACATCACCAGCGCGTCTGTTTCGCCCAGTATTGGGTGCATGAAGGCACCGGGGAGGCGGCCGACAACCTCAAAGCCGAGTTTTGGCCACAGGTGAATGGCGGCGGCGTTGCTAGCGATGACGAAATTGAACTGCATCGCGCGATAGCCAAGGTTCTTGGCCCGAACAAGCGAGTCTTCACACATCTTGCGTGCAAGGCCTTGCCCGCTGGCGTTTGGGGCGACCATATAGCCGCAATTACACACATGTGCGCCACCACCGGGCTGATTGGTCCGGATGTAATAGGTACCAAGAATTTGACCGTCTTGCTCTGCGACCAGTGTGGTCTTGTCAGCGCCCAGCCAGTAATCGGCGATCTGGTCGCGTGTCAGGTTGGGATCAATCGCATAGGTATCACCCGCGCGCAGGATCGGTTCGACAATGGCAAGGATGGCATCCTTGTCACGTGGGGCGGCTTCTCGGATGTGCATAGAATGGCAAACTTCTAAACTGTGAGACACGATAATGTGTTTCTATTTATCGCCGCCCGACAGTGTGAGTTCAAGAAATTCCGGTTCGACCTCAAACGGAAGGTTCGCCCGCCCGGCAAGCGCCTGTGCGAGTTCATTGCGATAGCGTTCACGTGGTATTTCGAGAACGCCAAACTGTTTTAAGTGATCATTGACGAACTGAGTATCCAGCAGGCTGTAGCCGCCTTGGCGCATTAACGCGACAAGATGGACCAAGGCGATTTTCGATGCGTTGGTCGCACGTGAAAACATGCTTTCGCCAAAGAAGGCCTTGCCAAGACTGACCCCGTAAAGGCCCCCGACAAGTTGTCCGTCTTTCCAGGCTTCGATCGAATGTGCACAGCCCATTTTGTGAAGCGCACAATAGGCATCCAGAATATTGTCATTGATCCATGTGTCATCACGGTCATCGGTTGGTTCCGCACAGGCGCGAATGACATCCGGGAAAGCCCGGTTGACATGGATTTTGAAATCACCCTTGCGCACGGCCTTTCGCAAGGAGCGCGGTACGTGAAATCCATCAAGGGGCAATATACCGCGCCATTCCGGATCAATCCAATAAAGGGTTGGATCATCATGGCTTTCGGCCATCGGGAAAAGTCCGACAGAATATGCCCGGATCAACAGATCAGGTGTCAGTTGGTTTGACATGATGGCAGTGATAATGGTTTCCGTCCTGTCTATCTGACGACACTGTACATATGTGGTGGTCGTTTGCCCTGACAAGACTGTTCAAGGCGTTTGATCACGATGTTTTTCCATCATAGGCGCGTTTGATTAAATATTTGATGCCAATCGTTGGCAAGACAAATGAAAGTTGCATGATCTGTCTGGGGGATGACGGCAGATCATAAAAAAAACGGGAACCTGAAAGGTCCCCGTTTTTTGTTGGCAATCAATTGATTGCTTATTTCATGCCCATGAACTTTTCCAGCCAGTGGATGTCGTAATCCCCTTTTTGGATATCCGGGTTGGCAAGAAGCTTTTGATGCAGTGGAATGGTGGTCTTAATCCCGCCAATCGCATATTCCGCCAGCGCACGGCGCAGGCGCATCATGCATTCTTCGCGGTCACGACCATGCACAATCAGTTTTGCAATCATGCTGTCATAATAGGGCGGGATCGAATAGCCGGTGTAAATTCCGCTATCGACACGCACGCCCAGACCACCTGGCGCATGGTATTCCTTGATCTTGCCCGGTGATGGAACGAAAGTTTCCGGGTCCTCGGCATTGATGCGGCATTCAATCGCATGGCCGTGAATTTCAAGGTCTTCCTGCTTGAACGACAGTTCAAGACCCGCTGCGACACGGATCTGTTCACGTACAAGGTCAACGCCGGAAATCATTTCTGTGACCGGGTGTTCGACCTGAAGGCGGGTGTTCATTTCAATGAAATAGAACTCGCCATTTTCATACAGGAACTCAATCGTGCCAGCATTGCGATAGCCCATGCCGATCATGGCATTGGCGACCGTGGTGCCGATACGCTGGCGTTCTTCGGGCGTTAAGGTCGGTGAAGGTGCTTCTTCCAGAACCTTCTGATGGCGACGCTGCAACGAACAGTCACGTTCGAACAGATGCACGGCATTACCATGCGTGTCGCCAATCACCTGCAGTTCGATGTGGCGCGGCTTGCCGAGATACTTTTCGATGTAAACGGCCGCATTGCCAAAGTTCTGCAATGCTTCCTTACGGGTCATGGAAAAGGCATCAACAAGGTCTTCGTCGCGCTCTACGACTTTCATGCCGCGGCCACCACCACCACCAGATGCCTTGATCAGCACCGGATAGCCGATTTCATTGGCACATTTACGCGCCTCTTCGACCGTCGTGATTTCGCCGTCGGACCCCGGAACAACCGGAATACCAAGCTTTTCCACAGTCTGTTTTGCGGTGATCTTGTCACCCATCGTGCGGATGTGTTCTGGCGTCGGACCGATAAAGGTAAAGCCGTGTTCTTCGACCATGGATGCAAAGTCTGCACTTTCCGACAGGAAACCATATCCCGGATGGATGGCGTTTGCCCCGGTGATTTCGGCGGCCGACAGGATGGCAGGAACGTTAAGATAGCTGTCTTTGGATGCAGGCGGTCCGATACAGACCGATTCGTCGGCCAAACGGACATGCATTGCGTCCGCATCGGCGGTCGAATGCACCGCGACAGTTTTGATGCCCATTTCGCGGCAGGCGCGCTGAATACGCAGCGCGATTTCACCACGGTTGGCAATCAGGATTTTGTCGAACATGCAGTTCTTACCCCGGCTTATTCAATAATGATCAGCGGTTCGTCATATTCGACCGGATGGCCGTCGGTGGCCAGAATCTGGGACACCTTGCCGGATTTCGGCGCACGGATCGGGTTGAACGTTTTCATTGCTTCGATCAGCATAAGAGTCTGACCTTCGGTAACGGACGAACCGACCGAAATGAAAGGTGCGGCACCCGGTTCCGGTGCAAAGTAGACCACGCCGACCATCGGTGATTTGACGGCGCCCGGATGGGCGCCTGCATCGGCCGGTGCAGCGGCGGCTGCAGGTACGCTTGCAGCAATCGGGGCTGCTGCCGGTGCGGCTGCAACCATGGTGCCCTGACGGGCAACGCGAATGCGGTTGTCACCAGCGGCAACTTCAATTTCGGTCAGCTTGGTGTCGTCAAGCAGCTCGGCGAGCTGGCGAATGGCGTCATTGTCGATGTTGAACTTGCTCATTTCGATATCTTTTATGATGGTGAGTGGATCAATCCGCGCATGGCATCCAGGGCGTGGATATAACGTGTATATAGCTCTGGGAGCCAAACCCGTAGATCATGCCGTTTGCAGCTTTCGAGACGTAAGAATGATGTCTGAAGGCATCCCGCTTTTAAAAATTGGACAGATGGACCTCAAAGATCGCAACCGATATGTGCGTATATGCCCCAGCATCGATAAGAATACCAGAATCTTCTTGTCGGGCGTGCTCATTCCGGTCAACCGAACCGCCTTTAGGTATCCCTGAACGACCAACAACACAAATACCACGGGATGTGCTGTCATTGTGACAGTCTCCCCGATCTATTGTGTGTTCTTGCGCCCAAGGAATCCTTACGGATGTACCCTGACAGGTTCAAATTCGGCTCATTTAGAATGTAGACGGGTTTCGTCATTCGTTCCCACATGCCCAACATTTAGTGTTGCGTTTATAACACTTTCACGTTGACAGGCAACGCTAGAACTAAATGCAACCTTTCTTCAGATAGTATATTATTGTTGTGAATATAACTTATTAACGTGAGACAGGGTTATGAGGCGTTTATTACCATCAAAGCGAAAAATCACGTTGGCAGCATGCACGTTTGTGGCAATTGGGTTTGTTACCTATGGAGCTTTGACCGTAAAGGATTGGTACGATGCGGATGAGGCGGAAAAGTTTGCAGAGCTCTCACGTCCACTGGTGCAGGCGTTAGCCAAAGAGCTGGATGTTCCTTATGTAGATGCAGCACGTGTCTTTGTTTTCCGCAATACCGATCACGACATGGAAAGTGACTGGTACAAAGCCCACGCGGAAGATCTGCCGTATGTATTGGAACATCTTTATAAGACGGCCATATCTGCATCAGATGCTGAACGACCTGATCTTGCGTGTGGATGGCGTGTAAAGGCAATGAAAAGTCTTCTCGCCGCTGACGGTATTTCGGCAGACACCGTTTATCTTTATAATGATACAGGAGCGGATCCCAATCAAAATAGTCATGTTGTGATTGAAGCATCCAACCCAGAGACGGGACGCCTTGAGGTTCATGATGTAGACTTCAATGTGAAATATCTACGATCAGACGGTGCGACGGCGTCTCTTAGTGATCTGATGAAGTCGACGGTTCCCAGCGATTTTAGAACTTGTGACGAAAGTGGATGCCTGACAGATCGCGTGCTCAAGACGACTGTAGGGAAAAACGATTTTTACAAAGGTGTATATTACCGAGACCGTGACGTTTTCCTTTTGAGTCGAAGCAAATTCGATATTGAGAAGACCTTCACAATTCATCGTATTAGGGGGGATGAGGTCATGGACGTCTATGACTATTTCAACTACATATACCCGAATGCACCAATCGTAGAATTTTAAAGCGTTGGACAAGAATGAATATCGAATTAAACGGTGAGACTTTCGTCCCGGAAGCCAATGTTTCCAATGTCTTGACCTTACTTGAATCGTTAGGGATCCCCTCGACCAAGGTTGCTGTCGAACGCAATCTGGAAATCGTACCAAAGACAGCTTATGGCGAGACCCCGCTGATTGATGGCGATAAATTCGAAATCGTTCATTTCATTGGCGGCGGCTCGCAGGAAGCTGATTTGGCAGCAGCCGATGACGCCGGGTTTGTTGTCGCGGGTAAAAAATTCTCGTCGCGTTTGTTGGTTGGCACCGGGAAATACAAGGATTTCGATGAAACCCGTGTCGCGATTGAGCAATCGGGTGCTGAAATTGTCACGGTTGCCGTGCGTCGCGTCAATCTGACCGACCCGAACCAGCCGATGCTGGTCGACTACGTTGATCCCAAGAAATACACCTACCTGCCCAATACTGCAGGCTGCTTTACCGCCGATGACGCCGTGCGGACCTTGCGTCTCGCGCGCGAAGCAGGCGGGTGGAATCTGGTGAAGCTTGAGGTTTTGGGCGATCAGGCAACGCTTTATCCGAACATGCCCGAAACACTCAAGGCGGCCGAAGCGCTGGTCAAGGATGGCTTCGATGTCATGGTATATTGCAGCGACGATCCTATTCAGGCCAAGATGCTCGAAGACATGGGATGCTGTGCGATTATGCCGCTTGGCTCTTTGATCGGGTCGGGTATGGGCATTCTTAATCCGGTGAACATCGCCCTGATCAAGCAAAACGCCAGTGTTCCGGTTTTGGTTGATGCCGGGGTCGGGACGGCGTCGGATGCGGCCTTTGCGATGGAGCTTGGCTGTGACGGGGTTTTGATGAATACCGCCATTGCCGGTGCCAAGGACCCAATTCGTATGGCGCGTGCGATGAAGCATGCGATCATTGCCGGACGTGAATCGTTCCTGGCTGGACGGATGCCAAAGAAACAATATGCCGATCCGTCATCGCCATTGGCCGGGATCATCTGATTACGCTTGCTCAACGGTAATCCGTGCAAACAAAAGGCCGTTTCATGAACGAAACGGCCTTTTGTTGTTTATTGGGTATACGAAACGGCTTGACTGCAAATGTAGTCAGTCAGCGTCTGATCCGCGATCAAGATGCCTTTTCAAGACCCGCCTGTACCAGCGCGTCGACCCGTTCCATATCCGCACCCGAGACCATGGTGCCATTGATGATAAAGGCCGGGGTGCCACTGATCCCGACAGTCTGTGCCATGGCGGAATATTGCGCCAGCATGCCATTGATTTCCGGCGATTGCATATCTGCGCGCATCTGATCAACATCAACACCGGCAGCAGCCGCCAGATCATTGATGCGGTCTTCGTCAAGCAAACCGCGATTTGTCATGAAGGCCTGATGGACTTCAATGTATTTGCCTTGCTTGGCCGCAGCCAAGGCGGCACGTGCTGCCGTTGCACTTTCTTCGCGCAGGATGGGAAGTTCGACGAAAATGGTCCGGACCTTGCCATCAGAATTTTCGACAATCTCCATCACGCCATCAAGCGCACGTTTGCAATAGCCGCAATGGTAATCAAAAAACTCAATCACGGTGACGGGCGCATCGGCGGGGCCAATGGATGGAACCGAGGCATCCGCGACCAGTGCATCCCAGACCGGGATGATGGCTTCGGATTGCTGACGGGACTGTTCAGCAGCCTGCCAGCTCTGAACATTCTGGATCGCACGCAAAAGAACATCCGGATTCTTAATCAGATATTCCTCGATCATCGCGTCGATTTCGGTTTTCTGCGCCGGGCTGAATTGGTCATCTGCCTGTGCAGCCGGAACAGCAAACAGCATGACTGCGGCAATACTAGCACCACCAAGAAGGCGTTTAACGATCTGAGAATTCATAGGACGTCCTTATTGTCATTGGGCAGTATTTTACCCGACGGAAAATATCATTGCTCTGTGATACGGGATCGAGTGGCTAACGGGAAAGTAAAATCTGCGTTAGGTATGTTACGCTGGTCACAGCAGCATACTTATCCTTGCCTGACGCGATACCGATCCAGACCAACCGAACCTCCTCACCCGGTGCATCTGGCCAATACCGGCGATAGACGCCCGCAAGGTCGAAATATTCGCGTTGCCATTGGCCATAGGTCACCTGACTGTTCCCAACCGGGATGCGGACGGTGTGATCGGTTGGTGGTTTGCCCGTGCCAAGGTCATTCTCGGCCCAGTCGCCTTGATCTTGCAGGCGAAATCCCAGAACAAGCTCAACGTCACCGACCTGTGCGGTGCTGTTTTGTTGCCAGTCAAACGACAAATAAGGGGATGCGAGCACAAGAATGTTGGTGCGACGCCCCAACTCAAACGGGCCTGCCGCCGGGCGTGCAGCCAGTGCAATTTTGCCGTCCTTGTCCTGCCATTCAAGGGCCACCGAGGATGGCGCACCTGTCGTAGAAGCATTGGTCTGATGATTGTATTGCCAGTATTTTGGCGGGTTCGAGAGCGAAAAAGGCGCATAAAGCAATTTTAAATCGCCGCCGACATCGACCCCGGACCCGGGCAATGTGCACGCAGATAAATGCAAACCCGCTGCCACAAGAAGGCCAAACAGGCAAAAACGACGGTGACCTGTAATCAGTGCTGACGTCCATGCATCAAATTGTGGGTGGTTGCCAAGGCAACCGGTCACTTCGGTGCGTCTTTCTCTGCGTTCTTTTTGTCTTGCCCGTCTGGATCGGTGGCCTGAAGAATATCCTGCGACCGCAACCAAGTAGCAGTCCCTTTTTCCAATTTCCGTTCTGCCTGAACCGCGTGATAGCTCGCGGCCTGCCGGTCGCCGGAAAGAAGGCTGTATTCAGCCTGTGAAAGCGATGCTTCGCCTTCATTGCCAAGGCGGCTTTCGACGATGGCACGGAAACGCCACGCAGATGAATTGCCACGTTCACGTGACAGAACCCCGATCAGATTGGCTTTTGCCGGTTCGAGCATTGCCGGGTCGCCGGTTTCAATCATCGCATGGGCCAAAAGCAAACGAATAAGCGGCGCGCCACCAGAAAGATCTACTGATTTTTGCAAGGGCGGCACGGCATCTGCAGCGCGTCCGAATTCAAGCAGAACCTGACCTTCAAGTTCTTCGAAGTAGGGGTTTTCAGGTTCATCAGCGATCAGACCTTTGATGATTTCAAGGGCGGGATCAAGCTGCGAATCGCGATAATAGGCAATGGCGCGCGCATAGCGTGCTGCGATGCTGGTATCGGTTTCGGGATAGGTACGTAACGTATTCTGGATGTGATTGGTAAAGGCATAAAGTTTGGCGCGCATGCGGGCATGGCGTTCATACAGCTCCGGGCTGACTTTTTTGTCCTTAAGGTCGGAGTTGGCCACAAAGTTTGCCAAAAAATCAACACGTTCTGTGGTCAAAGGGTGACTGCGCAGATACGGGTCCTGACTGGCGGTGCTGAGAAGTTCCTGACCTTCAAGCTTTTTCATGAAGTCCAGCATTCCGCGCGATGAAATGCCAACATCTGTCAGGAATTTAACCCCCGCCTGATCTGCGCTGCTTTCCTGTGTCCGCGAATAGGCCAGAAAGTTACGTTGAGCAACATTTTGACCGCCCAGAATTGCCGCGGTACCAACATCGGAACGCCCGGCTGCAACACCGGCTGCGACACCAGCCAAGGTCGAAAGAATGGAGATTGCAGACGCATTACGCAGCTGATCATGAATGCGCGAAAGGTGCCCACCGGCAATGTGCCCAGTTTCGTGGGCCATGACGCCCATAACCTGTTCTGGAGTATCTGCTTTTAACAACAGCCCAGTATTGATAAAAAGCTTTTGGCCGCCTGCAACAAATGCGTTCAGGCTGTTGTCGGAAACGATGTAAACAGACACACCATTCGCATCGAGCCCCGCCGCCTGAAAAATCGGCGTGGCATACATACGTAAGGTTTCCTCGATCTCGGTATCGCGGATAAAAGAACGACCCTGTGCGAAAACCATGCTAGGCAGGGCAACAAGGAAAATGGCAGTGAGAGTTACAATGCGTCTGAGCAAAATGTGCGTTCCATATTTTCGTTCATCTGATGTCGGGTCGCGTCCGACGCGCAAGCCATCATGGCGGATCGCGGTCGCAATCGCAATGACTGCTGGTATGGCGGCTTGCAGTTCTAATGAACCTGAAAATATTGGTCAAATAGGGGCAGTAAGCGGTTATCTCGGGGGCGTGGTTGCTGATGAACCGCGCGCTGTACGCAATGCACGCGATGTTCTTTCTGCCGGCGGAACGGCTGCGGATGCTGCTGTCGCTCTTTATGCGACCATGACAGTCACCAAGCCGTCGGTTGCGGGGATCGGTGGTGGCGGTGTGTGTGTTGTCCATGATCGCGTATCGAAAAAAGTCGAAGTTCTTGATTTTTGGCCGCGCCCGGGCACCCGGACGTCATCTGATCAGATTGCAACGACCATTCCAGCTGTGCCGCGCGGGCTTTATGCCCTAAGTGCGCGTTATGGTCGTCTTGAATGGCGCTCGTTGCTTAGTTCTGCGGAACAATATGCCCGTCTTGGCGTGCCGGTGTCGCGTTCGTTGGTTAATGATATTGAAGCCAACCAGGACCAAGTTTACGCAAGCCCGATGCTGCGCAACAGCTTTATGCCCAATGGCAAGGTGGTGCAGGTCGGCGACCGCATTCGGTCGGTTAACCTTGCAGCCCTTCTGACATCCTTGCGGGTTCAGGGGCCGGGCGAGTTTTATAACAGTGCCCTTGGTGCGCGTGTTGCCGATGCTGTTCAGGAAGCCGGTGGGACGCTGACGGCGGATGATCTGCGCAATTACCGCCCGGAATGGAAAACCGCGACCGAGGTCAAGGTTGGCAATGAAACCCTTTATCTTGCCTATCCGCCGCGATCCGATAGTGGTCCGTCGGTGATCAGTCAGGGCGAAGAACTTGGGGACATCTTAAACCGTTACCTTGCCGATATTACCGCAGGTGACAATAGCGCACAGGCCGCGTCAGGGCGCAGTGGCTTTGTTGTTGTGGACCGTGCGGCCAATGCGGTCGCCTGTGTCACCACGATGAACAAACCGTTTGGTGCCGGACTGGGGGCTGAGGCCTTCGGCCTTGGCCTTGCCGCCGGGGATGTTGCCCATGCTGCGACCCCCTTGATCGGGCCAGCTTTGATGGTGAACCCGTATGTTTGGGAATATTACTACGGTATTGCAGGCACCGGCACACCGGCAGGTGCGACCAAACAGATTGCAACCATGGCCGAAGATTTGATTGGTTCAGGGGCTGCGTCAGGGATTGCGATGAGTACAGACGGGAAAGCGTCGGTCAATGTCATTCGCTGCCTTGAAGGAACGCCACCTCATCCGGAAAGTTGCCGCTTCATTGCCGATCCGGCAGGCGGCGGCATGGCCGGAACCCGATAAACCGATACATACAGGTTTGAGATCACAGGGCAGGGCGTCGGTCTTGCCCTGTTGCTTTTCACGATAATGCAGGACCCCACTCATGGCATTGAAACAGTCGCTTCGCGGTGCAATTTCACCCTTTATCGTTATGGACGTGATGCGCGCGGCCAATGCGCGCGAAAATGACGGTAAGGCTGTCTTTCATCTTGAAGTCGGTCAGCCGGGGACGCCTGCACCTCGCAAAGTGCGCGAAGCCGCGGCCAAGGCGCTTGAAGCCGATTTGATTGGCTATACCAATGCCATGGGCATTGATCCCCTACGCGAAGCCATTGCGGGGCATTACAAATCCAAGTTTGATGTATCGGTTGATCCGACACGGGTCTGTGTTGCCAGTGGTTCGTCCTCGATCTTTGTGTTGGCGTTTCTAGCGGCCTTTGATGCGGGTGATCGAGTGGCGATGGCCGCACCGGGGTATCCGGCCTATCACAACATTCTAAGTGCGCTTGGGATTGAGACGGTCAATCTTCCTGCCGGACCAGAAACCCATTATCAGCCGACGGTTTCAATGTTGCGCGACCTTGAGGACCCGATTGACGGTTTGATCGTTGCCAGCCCGTCAAACCCCGCGGGCAGTATGATTGATGTTGAAACATACCGGGAACTGGCAACCTATTGCCGGGAAAATGGCATTCGCCTGATCAGTGACGAGATCTATCAGGGGATTTCCTTTGGTGACGTCAAGGATTGCACTGCACTTGAGTTCGGCGATGATGCGATCATCATCAACAGTTTTTCCAAATATTTCTCGATGACCGGTTGGCGCTTGGGTTGGGCAGTTATCCCGCCTGATTTGATGCGCGCGGTGGAATGCTTGCAGCAGAACCTGTTTATTTCAGCGCCTGCATTGTCGCAGATTGCTGCCGTTGCCGCTTTTGATTGCGAAGACGAACTTCAGGCCAATATCGCGGCCTATGCGCGCAACCGTGAAATCCTGCTTGATGGTCTGCCGAAGGCCGGGTTCACCAAATTCGCCCCGGCGGACGGTGCATTTTATCTCTATGCCGATGTGCGAGAACTGACTAACGACAGCGAAGCATTCTGCAAACGGATGCTTAATGAAACCGGCGTTGCCACCACGCCGGGTACTGATTTTGATCGCATGCGCGGCAAGGGCTATGTGCGGTTTTCCTTCGCGCACAGCGAAGCAACCATGATCGGGGCGGTCAAGGCATTGCAGAGCTGGAAACGTTAAACCGATCTCGATTTACGAACCTGAAACAAAAATGGGCTGCCTGAAGGCAGCCCATTTTTTTATGTTCGGAGCAAAAGTCTTAGCGACCAAGGCTCCACCAACCGCGTTTCTTCGGCTCGGATTTTTTATCTTTTGCCGGTTCAGCAGCCGGAGCTGGTTCTGATGCCGGTGTCGGTTTTTCAGCAGCAACCGGTTCCGGTTTTGCCTCGGCCTTAGGTTCAGGTGCCTTTTCTGCCGGTTTCTCGGCTTTCGGTGCGACCTTTTCTTCTGGCTTTGGTGCCGGTGTGGCTGCCTTAGGTGCAGCTACTTCCGCCGGTGCAGCAGCAGGGGCTGCTGCGGTGGCGTCAGGTTTGCTGTTTGCATCTGCTTCAGGGGCCGGGCCGCTCTGGATCGGGATGTTTTTCACATCACCGCGATCATTGCCGCCGTCGTTGTTGCCGTCTTTGCCACGAGGACGATCATTGCGATCACGGCGGTTACGACGGTTGTCATTGCGATCACGACGCGGGCGCGCAGGGGCCGGTGCAGTTGTACTGCGTGAACGTCCTTCGCGAACACCTTCCTGATCAAAGCTGTCAGCATCCTGACCTTCGCTTTCGGCGTCAATCACGGTGCTTGCTTCGGCACCGTCCGGTGCTTCGTGATCACGGTTACGGCGTGCTGCTGTCAGGGCCGGATCATCATTTGGCGACCGTGTGCTTTTGGCTTCAAAGTCCTGACGACGCGAACGGCGACGACCACCACGTTTGCCGCGACGGCGACGTTTGCGCTGGCTTTCTTCGTCGTCGTCATCTTCGTTGTCGCTGTTCTGATCGGCATTGTCATCATTGCCTGCTTCGGCGTCTGACGCTTCCTGCTGCTGATCATTGCGATCATCACGGTCATCGTTGCGACCACGACGGCGACGACGGCGACGGCGACGTTTTCCGCCCTGTTCTTCGTCATCCTGCGCGGTGTTTTTGGCCGACGGAGCTTCTTCTTCTTCCTCGTCGTCATCGTCAGTATCGACCGGGTTTTCAATCGCGGTGAGTGAAACACTGTCGGTATTGAGGACGGCAGGAACGTCTTCGAGCTCATCGCCTTTTTTCGCGCGCGAACGTTCGATCCGGTGATCCGGAGAAATCAGGCTGTCATCGCCAAAGATCATCACCGTGAAACCGTAACGCTGTTCGATCTCGGCGAGCGTTTCGCGTTTGCGGTTAAGGATATAAAGGGCGACTTCACTTGCAACATGAACGGTCAGGGAGCCGGACCGGCGACGCATGCCTTCTTCTTCGAGCACGCGCAGCAAATGAAGGGCCGCACTTTCGATTGAACGGACAAGGCCGACACCACGGCAATGGGTGCAAACTTCAAATGCACTTTCAACCAGCGAAGGACGCAGACGCTGACGCGACATTTCAAGCAGACCAAACGGGCTGATACGACCGATCTGAAGACGTGCACGGTCATTGCGCATGGCTTCTTTGATCTTGCGTTCAACCGCACCCTGATTGCGGTGATCTTCCATGTCGATGAAATCGACAACGATCAAACCGGCCAGATCGCGCAGACGCAGCTGGCGTGCCAGTTCTTCTGCAGCTTCAAGGTTGGTCTTGTAAGCAGTTTCTTCAATGTTGCGTTCACGGGTCGAGCGGCCGGAGTTAACGTCAATCGCGACCAAGGCCTCGGTCGGGTTGATAACGATATAACCACCCGATTTAAGCTGAACGACCGGGTTTAGCATCGCATCAAGCTGGCTTTCTACCTGGAAACGGTGGAACAGCGGAACGCCCTGATCTTTATAAGGCTGCACACGCTTGGCATGTGACGGCATCAACATTTTCATGAAGTCTTTAGCGATCCGGTAACCTTCGTCACCTTCAACCAGAACTTCATCAACATCACGTGCATAAAGGTCACGGATGGAGCGTTTGATCAGATCGGCTTCTTCGTAAATTAGGCAAGGTGCCTGACTTTGAAGGGTGGTTTCGCGGATACGATCCCACAGACGCATCAGATAATCAAAATCGCGTTTGATCTCGGCTTTGGTCCGTTCCGCACCCGCGGTACGAACGATTACAGCCATGCCGTCCGGAATTTCCAGCTCGGCAAGAATGGATTTCAGACGCTTGCGATCTTGCGCATTGGTGATCTTGCGTGAAATGCCACCACCACGCGGGGTGTTGGGCATAAGAACGCAATAGCGACCTGCAAGCGACAGGAAGGTCGAAAGTGCAGCACCCTTGTTGCCGCGTTCTTCCTTAACAACCTGTACCAGAAGGATCTGGCGGCGTTTGATAACTTCTTGAATCTTGTAACGTTTCTGAAGCTGACGGCTGTGCGATTCGACAAATTCGTCGGCATCGTCACCGCCAAGGTCTTCGATGTCTTCTTCGTCTGATTTCGCGTTGATTTCAGAAACCGTGTCGCCATCACTGCCATCGGCATCAATGTCGACAGTCAGTTCAGCGACTTCTGCTGACATCGCGGCATTGCCACCTGTCGGAGTGTCATCACCATCAGAACCGGTGTTTGCATCTGACGTGTTATCCTCAGAAGGTGAGGCGTCTTTTGCATCTGCATCGGCCGTTGAAGCATCTACTTCATCGGATTTCTTGCGACGGTTGCGCGTCCGGCGACGACGCGGTTTGGCGTCTTCTTCGTCCGAGCCCGTGGTCGCATCGTTTTTGCTGTCAGGGGATGTTGTTGCGTCCGCAGTTGCGGTTGCTTCGACTGGCGAAGCATCCCCATCTGCGGCTTCAACCGTCTCGTCCTTGTCCTTCGCACGCGGTTTGCGGCGCGAACGCGAACGCGTCGGTTTCTTTTCTTTTTTCGGGCTGTCTTCACCGTCGCTGACATTGTCTTCGACAATTTCAGCATCCTTGACGTTGCGCGTATGGCTTTGCGTCAAGGCTTCGCGGTCAGCAACCGGGATTTGATAATAATCGGAATGGATTTCGCTAAAAGCAAGGAAACCATGGCGGTTTCCGCCATAGTCGACAAATGCCGCCTGCAATGACGGTTCTACTCGCGTCACTTTCGCGAGATAGATGTTTCCCTTGATTTGTTTCTTCGTCGAAGTTTCGACGTCGTATTCTTCTAAGCGATTTCCGTTAATAACAACGACGCGGCTTTCTTCCGCGTGCGTTGCATCGATGAGCATGCGTTTAACCATTCGGAACCTGTTCCTGGAGGCCCCGCCAGTTCAATGCCTAAAGCGTAGTTGTGCTGATATGCAAACAAACCGGCGTGACCGGAGGCGCCGTACATTGAGTCCGCGATATGTCCTGTATGTCTCTGGTTCATCGCGTGTCGGCTGCTCTTCCGGTTTGGACCTGGTCTTGGTGTTGAAAAAAAAACTTGGTTGCGTATTTTCGAGCGCGCCAAGACAGCCTTTTTTAGGAGGGCTCTATCGGGAGCGGGAATTGCCGCGTCACCGAGACACCGACCGTAAGAACTGCTCTAGTCGCGTCCTCAACTTGGTGGATTTTTAGTGTCTTACCACAAAGCATTAGGAATCTCGTTTGCAACATATCTGGTTTATGCGTCTGCGACAAACAGTTTTGTTACATCTTTTGTCGTGTTTTTGGTCTCTTGTTCAAAAATCAGGAAGTTTTCCGCTCTATTTCGCCGCGCACGGCCAATGTCGGGCAAATCTATGAAAACGCAATGTTTTTAACCGGGGCATTAAAATGCCTTTGTTCTCGAAAGGGTGATCATCCTTGTGATTAGGGTCTGAACCCATTTCAAGCATTCAATTGGGTTCAGACCCTAAAGTCAGCCTTTGGTCAATTGCCCGTTAACCAACGCGTTGCTATAAGCGCTTATCAATGGCTCCAATCGTGAAAATGGGCACAGCAGGGTAAATGGCATCACCAGCGGCAAACGTGCATTGCAATGCACAAAATGGAAAATGGTCCGGTCGTGTCGGTAACGCTGCTCGCAAAACCGGGCAGGCGGTTACGTTGCTGTTTTTGTTCCTGTTTTCCCTTAACTTTGCCATGGGAACAGCACTGGCCGACAGTGCCAAAGTCCTTGGTGCGCGCCTTGGCGTGTATCCGGATTACACCCGTTTTGTTATTGATCTGGATCGGAATGTTGATTTCACATATTTCCTTCTGCCCGATCCGTATCGCATCATTATCGATATGCCCGAAATCGACTGGAGCGCGCCTCCGGGTAATGTAACGTCGGGCGGTGGACTGATTTCCGGCTTGCGCTATGGCTTGTTTAAGCCCGGTACGTTCCGGGTTGTTTTGGATGTTGCCGAGCCATCGCTGGTATCAAAGATTTTCTCGCTTCCGGCATCGGCGGATAAACCGAACCGGCTTGTCGTCGATTTAACCCCGGCCAAGCGCGAAGCCTTTATGGAGGCGTCGCGTGAAAGCATGGTCGCCTATTCCGCACGCAGCCGGAATGACACCAGTGCAACCGAACAAAGTGCTGATGTGGCTGTCAAATCGGGACGTCCGGGGGATAATAAGCCGTTGATTGCAATCGATGCCGGTCATGGCGGTGTTGATCCCGGTGCCATCGGGGTTGATGGTGTTTACGAGAAAAACCTGACCCTTGCGGCGGCCCGGCAATTGGCCGATACCCTGACCGCATCGGGCCGGTATCGCGTTCTTTTGACCCGCGATAAGGACGTTTTCCTTAAATTGCGTCAGCGTGTCGAAATTGCGCGTAAAAACGGTGCAGACCTTTTCATCTCGTTGCATGCCGATTCTATCGCCAATCCGAAACACCGCGGCGCGTCTGTTTATACCTTGTCTGAAAACGCGTCGGATAAAGAAGCCGCCGCACTGGCATCCAAGGAAAACAAGGCCGACGTGATTGCCGGTCTTGATTTGTCAGACGAAAATACGTTGGTACAAAGTATCCTGATTGATCTTGCCCAGCGCGAAACCATGAACCTGTCGGCAACCCTTGCGGCCAATATGGTCAGCCAATTGGCGAAAAGCATCGAATTGCAGCGCAGAACGCACCGTTTTGCCGGGTTTGCGGTGCTTAAGGCACCTGATATTCCCTCGGCACTGTTTGAGATGGGGTATCTTTCAAACGCGCAGGATGCCAAGCTTCTGCAAAGTCCCGCCCACCGTAAAAAAGTTGCCGAGGCTGTCATGCGGGCCATCGATATTTATTTCGATACCCACAAATTCTAAGACAGCGGCCTTTCCGGTCCGTGTGAAAATTCGAAATTATGCCTGGACGGGGCTTTTTCACACACGCAAAAGCCCAATATCGTAATGATGGGATCGGGCCGGTTGAAAAAGCAATGTCGATGGAAAAAACAATGACAGTGCGAGCTGTCACAACCTCGTCACTTTTAAACCGCTATAGTCATCTTAAGTGAGGGGGATATGCCTCAACAGCGGCGTGTTCCTTTGGGATGATTGCATTTGGGGGGATTGTGCATGATGATGCGCGATCTTTCCGATCCGGCCAACAAAACGAAAAAGACCTGCATAAATGCGAATATTAATGATTATCTTCGGCTTTCTGTTTTTGATGGCTGTCGCGGGTGGCGCCGGTGTTATGGCGATCTTTTGGCATTTTGGTCAGGATTTGCCTGACTACACACAGCTTGAAGACTATGAGCCCCAGGTCATGACGCGTGTCCATGCGGCAGATGGTGCCTTGATTGCGGAATATGCCCGCGAAAAACGCGTGTTTGTGCCAATCACCGCCATTCCGCACAAAGTCACGGACGCCTTTGTTGCCGCCGAAGATAAGAATTTCTGGTCGCATCCGGGAATTGATTTTGCATCGGTACTGCGCGCTGCTGTGACCAATGTCGTCAACCTTGGCACCGGGCGTCGTCCGGTTGGGGCGTCGACAATCACCCAGCAGGTCGCAAAAAACTTCCTTTTGACCAACGAAGTTTCCTACGAACGGAAAATCAAGGAAGCCATCCTGTCATTCCGTATCGAACGCGCCTTTTCCAAGCAGCATATTCTTGAGCTGTATCTCAACGAGATTTACCTTGGCAGTGGCAGTTACGGCGTTGCCGCAGCGGCCCTTCGCTATTTCGATAAATCGCTTGATGAGGTGAACGTCGAAGAAGCTGCCTATCTGGCGGCACTGCCAAAGGCCCCCTCAAATTATCATCCGGTCCGCAACCACGACGAAGCCAAAGCGCGTCGTAATTGGGTCATTGGCCGGATGCTTGAAGAAAAATACATCACCGAAGCCGAAGCACAGGCTGCATGGGCGGCCCCGCTGATTGGCAAAACACGTGAGTCGGTCGATACCTATCAGGCTGATTTCTTTGCCGAGGAAGTACGCCGCCAACTGGTGGATCGCTACGGTGAGGGGATGCTTTATGACGGCGGACTTTCGGTTCGATCAACCGTTGATCCGCGCATGCAGACGATTGCCGACAAAGCCCTGCTTGAAGGATTGGTGGATTATGACCGCCGCCATGGCTGGCGCGGTCCGATCACGACAATTGAGCTTGCCGATGACTGGCAACAAAAACTGCGTGAAGTTGAAGTCCCTGCCGATATCCCGTGGGACCGGGCTGTTGTCTTGTCGACGGATGCTGATGAGGCAATTCTTGGCCTTATGACCGGTGAGCAGGGCCGTATTCCGAAGCGATTCCTGACATGGGCGCGTCCGTGGCAAAAAGGTCAAACATTGGGACCGGTGGTAAATAAACCGTCCGACGTGATCAATGCTGGCGATGTGATCTATGTGAAGCATTTTGCCGAACTGGATGGCGAACAGCTGCCCCCCAACACGTATGGTCTGCGTCAGATTCCCAATGTGAATGGGGCGCTTGTGGCGATGGATCCGCACACCGGACGTGTCTTGGCAATGTCGGGTGGCTTTTCGCACGACCTGTCAAAATTTAACCGCGCAACACAGGCGCGTCGTCAGCCGGGTTCGGCGTTTAAGCCGTTCGTTTATCTGGCGGCCCTTGATCAGGGCTTTACCCCGTCTACACTGGTTCTTGATGCACCGTTCGTGATTGATCAAGGGCCGGGGCTTGGAAAGTGGAAGCCGGGCAACTACAGCGGCAAGTTCTATGGTCCCTCGACCATGCGCCTTGGGATTGAAAAATCGCGAAACCTGATGACCGTTCGTTTGGCTCAGACCATTGGCATGCCGGTGGTTGCCGATTACGCCGAACGTTTCGGGATTGTCGATAAACTGCCAGAAGTTCTTTCCATGGCGCTTGGTGCGGCGGAAACGACAGTGATGCGTTTGACCGCGGCCTATGCCGAACTGGTCAATGGGGGCAAAAAAATCACCCCGACCCTGATTGATCGTATTCAGGACCGTCGCGGCAGTGTGATTTATCGCCGTGATGAACGTGACTGTGCGCAGTGCCAGGATGTTGCGTTCCGCAATCAAATGCCGCCAGATTTGCCAGATACCCGTGAACAGCTGACCGACCCGGCCAGTGCGTTCCAGATGGTCCACATCATGGAAGGCGTGATTCAAAGCGGTACAGGCCGGACGATTGCTGAACTCGGGTACCCTTTGGCCGGTAAAACCGGAACAACCAATGATTCCCGCGATGCATGGTTTGTCGGTTTTGCGCCTGACCTTGCGGTTGGGGTGTATGTCGGCTTTGACGATAACCGATCCCTTGGTGATCGCGAACAAGGTGCAAGTGCCGCAGCGCCGATCTGGAAAGAGTTCATGCGCGGCGCACTCGAAGGCACCAAAGCCATTCCATTTCGAACACCGCCGGGTATCCGTATGGTCCGGGTGGATTCCCGTACCGGGCTTCCTGCCGGTCCGGGGGCCCAGGATGTGATCTGGGAAGCCTTCAAGCCCGGCACCATTCCGGCCTCAAATGATAATGTCATTGATGGCGGTTATGACGGAAACAGCGGATCAGACGGCGGCAGTGGTGCCGTTTCGGGACCAGGCGGAATTTACTGATCACGCAGAAATGCGATAATCGTAAATTTGATGTTTATGACACTCAATATATGAACAAAGCCGGATGTGAGCAGCATCCGGCTTTTTCTGTGTTTGCGAGTGTTCGTCTGAAAGAATTTACGTTCGTTTGGGCCGAAAATCCCCCGTCAACCGTCATCAAACATTGATAAAATCATCAACCGTGTGACACTGGCATGTCACGCAGTTTTGTCATGATCTTCAAGATTTCAGTTCACGCCTTGAAGAGGTTTAAAAATGACTTTTCGTCTTTCCCGCCGCAAGTTCCTCACCACCACGGCAACAGCTGGTGCCGCATCGACGATGGGTGGTTTTTTCATGCCGTCGATTTCGCGTGCTGCGAATCGCCCTGTGATTACCCATGGCGTACAAAGTGGTGATGTTACCGCGAACACGGCCTGCATCTGGGGGCGTGCTGACCGTGCATCAAAGATGGTGACCGAAATTGCAACGACCGAAGGGTTCAAGAACTCGGTGCGTATTCCGCATATGAATGTCGTGCCCCAGCGTGATTTCGCGGGCAAATTGACATTGCAGGATTTACCTGCCGGACAGGACATCTTTTACAAGATTCATTTTGAAAACCTTGACGATGGCCGCGCGTCATCCGAACCGCTTATCGGTCATTTCAGAACTGCCCCGGCAGCCAAACGCAATATCCGGTTCGGCTGGTCTGGAGATACCGCCGGGCAGGGCTGGGGCATTGATGAGGACCGCGGCGGTATGAAAACATATGCCACCGTAACCAAGCACAATCCCGATTTCTTTATCCATTCGGGTGATACGATTTATGCTGATGGGCCGTTCGAAAAACAGGCGAAAATGCCAGATGGTGACGTTTGGAAAAATGTCACCACCGAACACACCGGCAAGGTTGCAGAAACGATTGACGAGTTTCGGGGTAACTACAAATACAACATGCTTGATAAGAACGTTCTGGAATTCAACCGTATGATGCCGGTTTATTATCAATGGGATGATCACGAAGTTCTCAATAACTGGTATCCGGGTGAAATATTGACCGGTGATGACCGTTATAGCGAAAAGTCGGTTTCGCTTTTGGCATCGCGGGCCAATCGGGCCTTCCGGGAAATGCTGCCGATTACCGAGTTTGATACCGAACCTGGCCGTGTTTATCGCAAGGTGTCCTATGGACCGTCTCTTGAAATTTTCTTCCTTGATATGCGGACCTATCGCGGGCCGAACGATGCTAATGATAGCCCGGTTCCAACCAATGATACGGATTTCCTTGGCCGCACACAGATTGAATGGCTTAAACGCAGCCTGCTAAATTCAAAGGCAACTTGGAAGGTCATCGCAGCAGATATGCCGATTGGCATGATTGTGTATGACGACTGGAAGACCAAAAGCACATTCGAAAATTTGGCAAATGGGGATGGTGCACCAAAGGGACGTGAGTTGGAAATCGTCGAACTTCTGCGGTTTATCAAATCGGCCAAAATCAATAACACGGTCTGGCTGACAGCTGACGTGCATTACACCGCAGCCCATTATTATGATCCGAACAAAGCCCAGTTCCAGGATTTCGAACCGTTCTGGGAATTTGTTTCAGGTCCGCTCCATGCCGGGACATTCGGCCCCCAGGACATGGACAATACATTCGGCCCACAGGTGAAATTCACCAAGCACCCCAGCAAAGAACAAGGCATCAACCTGCCGCCATCATTTGGAATGCAGTTCTTTGGTCTCGTCGACATTGATGCCGACACTGAACAGTTCCGGGTGTCGTTGCGCGATGTTGCCGACGAAGAGCTTTACACCGTGACACTCGATCCGGTTTATAGCTGACGCTTAGTTTTCGGGCCTTGTCCTGTTGATGAAACCCGGCACATTCACTGTGCCGGGTTTTTGCATGGTTGCAGGGGTTTCAACTGAGACAAAAACTGTTATAACCGCCGCCTACATAGCCATATGTCATGTATGGCCGAACAGAATTTCATATGAATAACGGAGACATCAATGCGCGCTGAAGCACAGGCATTGGTCGATGAAATCAAGCAGTCGATGGCACTGCTGAGGAGGCATCTTTGACTGGGATAACGCACTTAGGCGCCTGGACGAACTGAATGCACTGGCCGAAGACCCAACCCTTTGGGACGATGCGGCCAATGCGCAGAAAATCATGCGCGAACGTACCCAACTTGACGATGCGATTAACGGCTATAAAAAGCTCGCGCAAGAGCTTGATGACAATGTCGAACTGATCGAACTTGGCGAAGCCGAGGGCGACGACGATACTGTTGCGGAGGCCGAAGACGGCCTGCGGTCTATCCACAAGATTGCCGCACAGCGTGAACTTGAAAGTCTGCTTTCAGGTGAAGCCGACAGCAATGATGCTTATCTTGAAATCCATGCCGGTGCCGGTGGTACTGAGGCACAGGATTGGGCAAGCATGATGGCGCGCATGTATTATCGTTGGGCAGAGTCCAAGAAATACAAGCTTGAGATGCTTGAGGAAAGTGATGGCGAGGAAGCCGGTATCAAGTCGGTGACCTATAAGGTTTCCGGTCACAATGCTTATGGCTGGCTGAAGAATGAAGTTGGGGTGCATCGTCTGGTGCGGATTTCGCCCTATGACAGTTCGGCGCGTCGCCATACCAGCTTCTCGTCCGTTTGGGTCTATCCGGTGATTGATGACGATATCAATATCGAGATCCTTGATAAGGATCTTCGCGTTGATACTTACCGGGCATCCGGGGCGGGTGGTCAGCACGTTAACCGTACCGATTCTGCGGTGCGCATGACCCATATTCCGACCGGGATTGTTGCCCAGTGCCAGAACGACCGATCGCAGCATAAAAACCGCGATACGGCGATGAAGATGCTTAAAGCCCGTCTGTATGAGGCGGAACTTAAAAAACGCGAAGCCGAAGCACAGGCTGTCGAAGACAACAAAACCGATATCGGTTGGGGCCATCAAATCCGGTCCTACGTCTTGCAGCCTTATCAGATGATCAAGGACCTGCGCACAGGAACCGAAACATCCGATACTCAGGGTGTTTTGAACGGTGATCTTGATGCCTTTATGGCGGCTGCCCTGGCGGCAAAAGTCACCGGATCAGCAGGCGAAATCGAAGATATCGATTGATCGCACCAAAGTGATCGAAATGAGAACACCCCGCCGGTTTTGGCGGGGTGTTCTATTTCAAAGGCTTGGCGTGTTTACCGGGCGCTAACCTGCATAATTCTGCGCTTTGCCCGTAAAAATTCCATTTCTGTCACACAATTGCCGGATATGCCTGCCACGGTGTGGCTAAGCGACACCTGCCAAGCAATAACAAATGACCAGATCATGACTGGTTCCTGGCAGGAACAGCTCTGAGCAAACGTCTATCATTCAGGTGAAGTCCAAAATGGCCCAACAGTCCCTTGGCCCGGTCGCAGTCGGCGACCAGTTCAAACTTGCTACTCCCAACGGTCCGGTCTTCGTGGTGGTTAAAATCCGTGAAATGAAGCCCGTTGATCATGCCCAGATCACAAAAGTCCGCGATACCAAATCGCCAACCCTTATTGCCGTTACCACATTGTTGAACCGTGATTTCTATATTCCGGTTGCGCCTGAAAACCGCCAAACTCCTGATAACGACGGCATATTGCGCGGTTCCTGACAGGCTTACCGTGTGATTATAAAATCGGGCAACAGGCTGTTTCACGAGAATGTTCGCAAGAAAGAAGTTGGCATGGCGGCCCACACGCGGTGAAATGGATCAAATTTTAATCCATGCCATCAGGGGCCGCCAACATGTCACACGGAACGTTGCAAACGGAACTGCTTGATACCCTGTTTTCCGTTCTGGAAAACGATGTTTTACCTAAAACACGATCAGGCGTTGCGGCGGGGAATAAGGTCTTTGGCGCCGCTATTTTGCGTAAATCCGACCATGCGCTGGTGATTGCCGAAACCAATAATGAAATGGAAAACCCGCTGTGGCATGGCGAAGTCCATTGTTTGAAGCGGTTCTATGAAATGCCGGCCGATCGGCGACCGGTAACCTCAGACCTTATCTTCCTATCGACCCACGAACCTTGTTCGATGTGTCTGTCGGCGATCACTTGGGCCGGATTTGATAATTTCTATTATTTCTTTTCGTATGAGGATTCCCGCGATGCGTTCGCCATTCCCCATGATCTGAAAATCATGCAGGAAGTCTTCACCCTGAAAGACGGTGAATACAATAAATCAAACGCGTTCTGGGACAGTCATTCGATGATGGGCATGATCGCCGAATTGCCCAAAGACCAGCAGGACGCATATATCGCGCGTGCGCAGGCCATTTCCGATCAGTATGATCAGCTTTCCACACAGTATCAGGATACAAAATCGGACAACGACATTCCGCTGAACTAAAGCAGGTTAGCGGTTTGACGTTTGAGTCCGAAACTGGCGAGTTTTATTGTCGCATTCTGCTACACTGTGCGGCATGGAACAGCTCAATAATGACATATGCTATCAAGCACTCAAAACCCGGGACCGTCGGTTTGATGGGCGGTTTTATACCGCCGTTCTGACCACCGGGATTTTCTGTCGTCCGATTTGCCCAGCCGTGACGCCCAAACGGGTGAATGTCGAATTTTATCCCAGTGCAGAATCAGCAATCGCCCATGGGTTCCGTCCGTGTTTGCGGTGCCGCCCCGAAGCCGCTCCCGGCAGCCCCGCCAGTGCCGGTGTGCATGCCACGGTCGCGCGCGCGGTGCGTCTGATTGATCAGGGCATGCTGGAAACCGGTTCTATTGCCGATTTGGCAGATCGGTTGGGGGTAGGGGACCGGCATCTGCGCCGGATTTTCAAAGAACATACCGGCGTTACCCCGCAAGATCACGCCAAGGCGCGCCGATTGCTCCGCGCCCGTCAGTTGATTGTCGATAGCAACCTTTCCATGACAGATATCGCTGACATTGCCGGGTTTGGCAGTTTGCGCCGGTTTAATGATGCGATGAAAAAGGCCTATGGGCAGGCGCCAACGGCGTTTCGTCGTGGCCTGAAATCGCCACCACTCGCGGGCATGAAAAAAGATGACCCATGTGCGCGTCGCGATGATGATTTGGTTTTGCGCCTGCGCGCCCGACAGCCATTTGATGCCAATTACCTTTTGGCATTTTTCCGTGCGCGCGCCATTCCCGGTCTGGAATCGGTTGGCGATCGTACGTATGTGCGGGGCTTTCGGATTGGCGATTTGATTGGTCTGATGATTTGTCGTTTCCCAAATGATAACAGCGGGGTAGAGGTGATCTTGCGCGGGCCTGCCCGTGGGGCGGTTCTTGAAATTGGGTCCCGGGTACGACGTCTGTTTGATCTTGATGCCGATGTCCCGTCGATCACCGCACAATTCGCCAATGACCCGTTGCTTGCCCCGTTGATCGATAAACGTCCGGGGCTGCGTGTGCCCGGATGCTGGGATCAATTTGAATTGGCGATCCGTGCTGTCTTGGGGCAGCAGGTTTCGGTGGCTGCGGCCCGAACGCTGGCCGGGCGATTGGTACAGGGATATGGCGACGCGTTGCCGGATGATTTGACCGAGGATACCGGCATCACTCACGTGTTTCCACAGCCTGAAACACTAATGGGTTTGGATCTGATTGGCATTGGATTAACACGACGGCGCGCCCAAACCGTGTCGGATGTGATTGATATGTTTGCCGCCCCCGATTGCGATCAGAAAAGTGGCGATGCCTTGATCACGGAAATGACCGCGATCAAGGGGATCGGACCATGGACCCTGAATTATTTTGGCCTGCGGGGTTTAGGCGATCCCGATGCCTTCCCGGCCGCCGACCTTGGGATATTAAAGGCATCTGTCATGGGCGGGGGGCCAGATAAAGCCAAGGCACTCGAAACACTTTCGGAAAGCTGGCGGCCATGGCGTGCCTATGCGGCGCAATATCTTTGGTCTGCCCTTGAAGGAGAAGGATGATGACAACAACCATGACCACCAAAATCAATGTCGTACGCCATGATAGCCCGATTGGGATGCTGAGCCTTGCAAGTGTTGAGGGCAAACTGGTGCATCTGGATTTTGACGGCAATGATGATCGACTTAAAACCATTCAGAACCGCCGTTTCAAAAATCTTGAATGGGCTGAAAACGGTAACGTTCCAGCATCCGTCATCAGATGGCTGGAGGGGTATTTTGATGGTGAATGCTCAGCTTTGCCGATGGCCGATATCAATATGATCGGTACAGATTTTCAGAAATCCGTGTGGGATGCACTGATCACGATCCCGTTTGCCACAAGCGTATCCTATGCCGGGCTGGCCGATCAGCTGGGCAACCCAAAGGCCGTGCGGGCAGTTGCGCGCGCCAATGCGTTGAATCCGGTGTCGATCATTGTGCCGTGTCATCGGGTGATTGGCTCAAACGGCACCCTGACCGGCTATGCCGGTGGGCTGGAGCGCAAGAAGTGGTTGTTGGAGCACGAAGCCAGCATTTTGGCAAAAGCAGCCTAACGCCAAAACGGGCAGCCGTCTGGCTGCCCGTTTTTTCCGGGATGATGTTATGAGATCGACATCACGATACGGCCATCGATTTTGCCTTTGCGCATGCGGTCAAAGATCGAATTGATGTTTTCCATCGGTTCGGTGGTGTAATGCGAATGCACCTTTCCGTCGCCCGCAAAATCAAGCGCTTCCTGAAGGTCCGCGCGGGTGCCGACAATCGACCCACGGATGGTTTTGCGCGATAGAACTGTATCGAAAATATCAAGTTCGAATTTTCCGGGCGGCAATCCACATAGCGCCATGGTGCCATGACGGCCCAGCATGCCAACCCCTTGGGAAAAGGCGGATTTGGAAACGGCTGTGACCAGTACCCCGTTGGCACCGCCCATTTGTTTTTGGACTTCGGCAACCACATCGGTTTCCTTGGCGTTCAGGGTCCAGTCTGCGCCAAGATCCTTGGCCAAGGTCAGCTTGTCGTCACTGATATCAACCGCAATGACCTTCATGCCCATGGCCTTGGCGTATTGAACAGCCATATGGCCCAAACCGCCGATACCCGAAATAACCACCGTTTCACCCGGTTTGCATTCGGTTTCCTTAAGCCCCTTATAGACCGTGACACCGGCACATAACACAGGCGCTGCATTGCCAAATTCAAGCCGGTCCGGCAGATGCCCGACATAGTTCGGATCGGCCAGAACATATTCAGCAAAACCGCCATTGACCGAATAGCCGGTATTGATTTGTTCACCGCAAAGGGTTTCCCAGCCGGTAACGCAGTGATGACAATGACCACAGGCCGAATGCAGCCACGGCACGCCTACACGGTCTCCTTCCTTGACGGATGTGACACCTTCGCCAACTTCGAAAACAATCCCGACACCTTCGTGGCCGGGGATAAACGGCGGATTGGGTTTTACCGGCCAGTCGCCTTCGGCGGCGTGCAGGTCGGTGTGACACACGCCCGACGCTTCGATTTTCACAAGGATCTTGCCCGGTGTGACTTTGGGCACTGTGACTTCTTCGATCGACAAGGGTTTGCCAAATTCGCGGACTAAGGCAGCTTTCATCGTGGCAGGCATGTTCGGACCTCCTGACGGAAGGAAAAGACCCGTTTGCTTGGGTCTGTTTAATTCACGTCAAAAGAATAGGGCGATGGATGTTTGAAAGCCTTGCTTTGAATCAATCTTGCCGGAAAAGATCAATCAGGCGTCATAACCGATATCAGGCAGTTCAAGCACATAGTCCTGATAATAATCAGGCGGCATGCCGGCTTCGTAACGGGCTTCGTCGTTAAAGGGGGGCTTTAACGATCCACGGAAATGCTTGCGCAGCATGTCGTGCCAGGTTGTGTAGTATGGAAGACCGCGCTGATCGCAGACATATTCGTAGTATTTCCGGCCTGCTGCGACGTGGGCGATTTCATCATGGGCGATGATTTCGAGAATACGGGCACTTTCGGTGTCCCCGTGGGCAATTAGCCGTTCAATGGTCGGCGGGGCGGCATCAAGCCCGCGTGCCTCAAACACCATCGGTACCACGGCCAGACGCGGCAAAATGTCATAGGCCGTATCCATCGATGTTTCCCACAACCCGTCATGAGCCGGAAGGTCGCCATAGGCCGCCCCCATTTCGCCCAGTCGTGTAACGATCATTTTAAAATGACGGGCTTCGTCATCTGCGACCTGAACCCACGCATCATGGAAGTGTTTTGGCATCTCTGCATCGGGAAAGCGCACGCATAAGTCCCATGCCAGATCGATGGCATTGAGTTCAATATGGGCCAGCGCATGCAAAAGGCTGATACGTCCCTGAACACTGCCTTTTTTGCGTTTGGGCATTTTGTTGGGTGGCAGCAGTTCCGGCTTTGCCGGGCGTCCCGGACGATCAGGAAGATCGGTTGACCCAACTTCCGTGATCTCGCCACTACGCCACAGTGCAGCCATTTCAGCGGTTACATTGGCCTTCTCGATGGCATCTACGGTGAGCAGGGCACGCTTGGCGGCTTCGGCGAGGGTCAGTTTGGTCATGATCATCCGGAACTGGTGCAGGAGTTAAGGCCACGCTGTGTCTGACATCTGCCAGACGTCTGGTCAATGAACAAAGAAAAAGGGCGTCCAGCATGATAATGCCCGAACGCCCGCAAAGATGGATGGTCACCTGATCGTTTGATCAGGTGATGTTAAAGCGCGCAAGGGCTTCTGCCAGATCTTCGCCAAACGAGTTCCCCTTGCGGATGATCGCAGTTCGGCAGGGCAGGTCCTGCAAAGACGGATGGTTCGGGGCATCCGATGTCAGAACCGCGGTTGGGATGTTGCGCGTTTTGGGCATGGCTTGCAGCGCATTGGCAAGATCAACGCCGCTGAGTTCATCGATGGTCTTGGCGACAATGATGAAATCTGGGCGGGTGCGCACAGCAAGTTCGATGGCCTCAAACGAGGTCTGGGTCACGGAGCTGCGATATCCGCAAGCAGCCAGTTCACGCTCAACAATCACCGCCATTGAACGTTGCGGAATGACCAAAAGGGCCTCGACATTGGTTTGTTTGAGCCAGTTGGGGTCAATGTCTGGTGTTCGTTTTGATGGCAGTTCGCGGACAAACTCGGCAGTATCTGTGCCGCCTGCGGTCATGTCACCGTCAAGAAGGGTCTGGATTTTATCGACAAAGGCCTGAATGTCTTCGACAGCACCTTCATTGAGTTCCTTACAGGTCGTGACATAATCTGCAAGACGATGGCTGGTCAGATTGATCAGCGGGGCAGCGACCGATTTGCCTTTGTACCGCAAATTGAAAACTTCGCGCTGAATGGCTGTCAGGTGGATGGGGTCGGCCTTGCCACGCGCATTCTGCAAATGGACATCAATCGAATTGATGATGTCGTGGGCTTCATCACGAAAGTCTGCAAGCATCTGATCGTCAAGATCGACAACATTCTTGTTCATTGAATTACCCGCCTTGCCGGTGAACCGGTTTGTTTTCTCCTGATAGGTGAAATTTATGCTCACCTATATTCCCATATTCAAATTCTTAGCCTGAGAAACAAGGTAAGGCAACCAAATCAATATGGGCCTCATCGGTCACGACATTGAACTTAAAGCATTTTAAGATCGAATAAAAAAAGGCCCGACAGGATGATTGTCGGGCCTTTACGTATCATGGCGCAGATTTTAAAGGGCGCGGACGGCTTCAAGAACCTCTGCGACATGGCCTTTGACTTTGACCTTGTGCCACGCATTACGGATTGTGCCTTGGGCATCAATAACAAAGGTGGTTCGTTCAATGCCCATGAATTTCCTGCCATACATGCTTTTTTCCTTCCACACACCGTAATCTTCGCAGGTGGTGCCATTCTCGTCAGAGGCGAGAATGAAGTTCAGATCATGTTTGGCTTTGAACTTGTCATGGCGATCCGCACTGTCTTTGGAAATGCCAATGATCTGTGCGTCAACGGCACTAAAATCTGGTTCTGCATCACGGAATTCGCAGGATTCTGTCGTGCAGCCCGGTGTCATGTCCTTGGGATAGAAATAGATCACCACCGGCTTGCCGCGTAGATCAGACAGTTTCACACTGCCGCCACCGTCGGTCGGCAGTTCAAAATCCGGGGCTGTCGCGCCTGTATCAAGTGTCATGTTCTATCCTTTGTCTGTTCGTGCGCATGTGTGATCCGCAGTGTCGCGCATCCATCGTTCGCCGTGATTGAAGGCGCGGGCATAAAAATATAATCCATTATAGGGATGGCAAGGGCATCCGGATCATTGATATTTTCACCGTTATCGTAGGCTTTCATCAGCTTTCAGGGATCGGGCCCGCTTTTTCGGCCGGATCGCTAATGATCAGGTCATAGATGGCCTTGGTTTTGGTGGCTGTTTCGTCGACCTTGGCCTGCAATTGTTCGAAATCGTCGCATTTCCCGGCTGTGGCCAGCATTTTGCGCAAATCGGTGCTGGCCGTTTGCGGATCAAACGGGCCCTCGGTGGTGAGCCGCAACATGGCCTGTATCGCCAGCCAGAACGATCCGGAATTGGCAAGAAACTTTGCCTGTTCCCCATCCAGAATTCCCGCTGCATCAAGATTTTTAAACACATCGCGGGTGGTTGGCGACAATATTTCAGGATGATCATGGGCGTGGCGCAATTGCAGATACTGCGCAATGAATTCAAGATCAACGAGACCACCACGCCGCATTTTGATTGCCCAAGGGTGATTGTCGCCCTTGCCAGCATCCATGCGGTTTCGCATGTCAAAGACTTCGCGCACCAACCGATCAGGGTCCCGCTTTTTGCACAGCACCGCATTGGTCGTCGCAACGACCTTTTTACACAGGTTTTCCGGACCATAGACCGGACGCAGGCGGGTCAGCGCCATATGTTCCCATGTCCATGCGTCGTTGTTTTGATAGGTATCGAAACTTTTGAAATGGGTCGCAAGCGGGCCTTTTGATCCACTGGGACGTAGGCGCAAGTCGGTTTCAAACAAGATACCCTCGGCGGTCGGGGCCGACAGGGCATTGATGTATCGCTGACTGAGACGGATGTAATAATGCCCCGGTGACAACGGCTTATCGCCATCTGACTCTTCGGCGTCTTCGGGCACATCATAGATAAAGACCATATCAAGGTCCGAGCCCGGCGACAGTTCCTGACCGCCATGCTTGCCAAGTGCAAAGACCGCCAAGCCGCCATCTTCGAATTGTCCATGTTTGGTGGCAAAATCATCGGCAATGCGTGGGAAAAGGGACCGAATGGCAACATCGGCAACATCGGCAAGGGCGCGTCCCGCAGCATGCGGGGTATGACGGTTCTGGATGGTTTGCACGTCAATCTGGAATTTCTGGTCATTGGCCCAGCGCCGGGCGCAATCAAGCCAGTCTTCGACCATGTCTTCGCGCGACAGGCGCGCGTCAAGTTCCATGATCATATCCTGCGCATCGGGCAGTTCTTCGTGAAAGCCCGACATCAGCACATAGTCAAGGACCGCTGCGTTCCGGCCAATGTATTTGGCCATGCGGGGTGCGGTCCCGGCAATCTGGGCCAGCAGTTCAAGAAGTTCCGGGTGGGCGGTAAACAGTGAGAAAACCTGAACACCTGCCGGAAGTCCTTTGAGGAAATCATCAAAGGCGCGAAATGCCATGCCCGGATTGGTGGTTTTGGCCAAGGCACCAAGCAAGGTTGGCATCAGTTCAGTCAGGATTTCGCGCGCACGACGCGACCGGGTGGCACGATATCGGCCATGGTGCCAGCCGCGCACCGTAACCGATACATTTTCGGCATTCTCAAACCCCATTTGGCGCAAATTTGCCAATGTTTCGGGGTCGTCTTCTGTGCCGGTGAAGACAAGGTTGCCGGTCGCACCGGCCAAAGGAACGTCATCTTCGAACAGTTCCGCATAATTGTTTTCAACGTTGCGCAAATGCAGCAACAAGTCAGCAATAAACGCGGCCCGGTTGGGATAGCCAAGGAAGGTTGCCAATGCATGCAGGCCTTCATCACTTTCCGGCAGGGTCTGGGTTTGTTGATCATCGATCATTTGCAACCGATGTTCGACGGTGCGCAGGAACGCATAGGCGCTGAGCATTTCATCGCGGACATTTTCTGATACTTGACCGAATTCGGTCAATTCGCGCAATGTTTCGCAGGTTGCCTTGCAGCGTAGGGAAACCTCCCGTCCGCCCCAAATCAGTTGCTGGGTCTGGGCAAAAAATTCGATCTCGCGAATGCCGCCGCGGCCAAGCTTGATGTTGTGGCCCGGTATGTTGATCTTGCTGCCGCCTTTATGGGCGTTGATCTGGCGTTTGATCGAATGAATGTCCTGGATCGCCAGAAAATCAAGGTGCTTGCGCCAGACAAAGGGGCGCAATATTTCAAGAAACGCATTCCCAGCATTGTGATCGCCGCCAACAATGCGGGCCTTGATCATGGCCGCACGTTCCCAGTTCTGCCCCACTGTTTCATAATAGGTTTCAGCCGCCAGCATCGATAAAATCGGTGGGGTTGATGATGGGTCGGGGCGTAATCGTAAATCAGTACGAAACACATATCCGTCGCCGGTACGTTCTTCCATGATGCGGGCAATATCGCGGACCATACGCACCAGATCCTGATGGATACGGTCCGGATCGACATAGGTCACAACATCCTGATCATACAGGAAGATCAGGTCGATATCGGATGAATAATTCAACTCACCTGCACCAAGCTTGCCCATGCCAATGGCAAAAATGCCGCTGTCTTTCAGTGGGTTTTCCGGATTTGGTAGATCATATTTGCGAAGACGCGCCAAGGCGGACAAACAATGGGCTATGGTAAAGCCAAGGGTAAGCTCAGCGGTGTCGCTGATAGCAGAGGTGATTTTTTCAAGCGACCATGCGTTTGTGATATCGGCAATGGCGATCACCAATGCGGCATGGCGTTTTGCAATGCGAACGGTCGCCATGGTGGTTGGTTGATCAAGCGGGGCGGCCTTGGCACTTTCACGGACCGGATCAAGAGCCGTTTTAAAAGCATCATCAAGGCCATTGGCAAAGACATCACAGACCGTCCCCGGATCGCGCAAACACAGGTTCGTCAGATACGGGCTGTTGCCAAAAAGAGCAGCCAAAACAGACGATGTTTGCGCGTTTGTCGCAATCTCGACAATTTGATCAGAAATACTTTCAAAGGCAGGACGTTCTGCCAATGCCCGCCAACGCTCAAATGCGGTAGCAGTGCGTTCACGATCAAATGGTTTGGGAAGATCATGTGATATCCAGGAAAGAGACACTTTATTGCTTTCCTTGTATTGCGAAAGGGTGACGAACCGGGCTATGCACAGATTTACGGCTGATAGCATAAGACCTATGATGGTATCGTGATCCCGAGGGTCGGGGAAACATGTTTCTAGTTACGACGCCGACCTTATCTTTTCTGTGGATCGGTAAAAAGGGATAAGATCAATAACAGTTTGTTTCTTTTACCGGTTTTAGCACGGTGTTGCGTGCGATAAACTGTATTGGACTGTTTTTGGCTATTGGTAAATCTGTGTATGACACCGAGAATTCAAGGTAAATAGGGTGCGCCTGTTAAAAACCTTTTCTGGATGGTTGGGGCTGATTTTTGGGGCCCTCGTCCTGTTTGTCGGTGTGTTTGGCGCGGTTACCGTCTGGCGCGTCGCACAGGGACCTGTCTCGCTGCATCGTATTACGCCTTACATCGTGGATCGTCTTAATCAGTCGATGGGCGAAAACCGCCTGTCTGTTGACGATCTTGTTTTGTATTGGCGCGGTTGGGACGAAAAGTTTGATGTGCGCCTGCGTGATGTTTCGGTGCGTGGGCCAGACAATAGCGAACTTCTGCAAGTCCCCGAGGCAGACGTTGTGTTTTCAACCAAGGCACTTTTTGAAGGTGTCCTTGCCCTGCGCGAATTAAACCTGATCGGGCCGCGGATACGGCTTGAACGGGGACGCGATGGCGCGGTGAATGTTGGATATGCCGCCGAAGGAGATGTGTTGGATGACGCAAATCGATCAGCGGATGGCAGCAACCTTTCGACAGAAGACAGCGCATCACCGGACGTTTTAAATCAGTCAGAGCGCGCGCCATCCCTTGTGATTGATCTGCCGCCAGTTCCGGGGGACGATCAGGGGACTGATGCGTTGCCGGAGGATGGTGCAAATGGCACCGATCCTGGATCGAGTGTGCATTCCGGCAGTCAGGCGCTGCGCGATATTGTTGATATTCTGTCTGGCGCACGGACAGACTTCCCCGCAGCGGATTACTTTGAAAGTTTCGGCGTTGTAAATGCTGACCTGCAGGTGCGTGACGAAAAGCTTGGTGTTATCTGGGCCGCTCCACAGGCAGACATTCTTTTGTCACGCGGGAAGTTTGGCGTTTCGGCCGAAGCATCCATGCAGGTTTCAGCTGGTTCTGTTGCAACCCGTATCGATGTCACCGGTGACTACAGCACCCGAACCGGCGAGATTGACCTTACCGCCAAGCTTGGCGAGATCGAGCTTGCGGAACTTGCGACCATTTCAAATGTATTTGATGGCCTGCGCGATGCTTTTGTACCGGTTTCCGGGGGGCTTAAGGCAAAGTATGACGCGAATGGCGAGTTGATTTCGGCCAGTGCGGATTTGTCTGTCGGAAGTGGCGTTGTTTCCTTGCCCGAAGAAATGCGCGCAACCTATCGTGTGACGGGTGGGCGTATTGCCACAAGCTATGTGCCCGGTCGGATCAGCTTTGATGATGTGACCCTGAATGTCGGTGCTTCGGTGGCAAGCCTTAAGGGGGTTGTCCTTGATCCGTTTTCAGACTGGAGAATCAATCTGGATGTGTCGGCAAAAGACGTTGCGACCAATGATTTGAACCGGTTATGGCCGGAAAACGTCGGGTATGATGCGCGCGAATGGGTGATTGAGAACCTGTCTGAGGGCATTGTTCATCAGGCAACCATGCATACTGAGCTGCATCAGGATGAAGCCGGTGAAGTCATTCTCGATGCTCTGGGCGGGCAGATGACCATGTCGGGGGTCACGGTACATTATCTTGGCGAGATGCCTGTGGTTCTTGATGCGGCCGGGCGGGCTGAGTTTGATGCAACCAGCTTTAAAATCTATGCCGATCAGGGCAATGCGGATGGCCTGACTGTTGAAAATGCATCCATCGAATTCACCAAGCTTGATGAACCTGTCCCATCGGCAGATATCGAAGTCGTCGCCCACGGAAGTGTGCAAAAAGCCCTTGAGCTGATTGATGCCGAACCGCTTGGTTTTGCAAAGCGTCTGGGGATTGACCCCAAGCAGATCACAGGCGATCAGGCAACCCGCGTAAGGCTTTATTTCCCACTGTTGCGTGCGGTCACATTTGATGATGTCGAGGTGGCCGCTGCCACCCGGATTGAAAATGCCAAGGTGACGAAAGCATTTCGCGATCTTGATATCGCAGACGGCGCATTTGAATTGCAGGTCAATACCAAGGGGCTTGATCTTAGCGGTGATGCCGCCATCGGGCAGGGGCGAACCAACATCAAGTGGATTGAAAGTTTTGCCGATAAAGCCGCAGTGCGCAGCCATTACACCCTGTCGGGGGACCTTGATTTGTCGGCTTTGGCAAAAGTCGATCTTGATGTTTCCCCCTATTTAACTGGCGTTGCAGATGGAACTGTCGACATCAAGGTGGGGGGAAACACCGTTGGTGTGACCGGTGATGTTGGCCTTAAACAGGTGGCGGTTAACATTGACGCGGTTGAGTACCAAAAGGCGGCGAATGTTCCTGCAACGGCGACATTTGATCTTGTCGTTCTTGGTGATAACAGCGGCAGTCTGAATGCGTTTAGTGTTTCTGCACCACTGCTTAACGCCAATGGCAAAGCGAAATGGAGTGGTGACAGCAAGATTTCCGATGTTTGGGCGCTTAACCTTGATAGCTCGAATTTCCGCGATAACCTTGGTCTTTCGGGATCGGTTCGGTTGTCTCAGGATCAGAAATTGTTTGTTGATCTGAGCGGACAGCAATTTGATTTGCGGTCCTTTGTTGAGGACCACACGAACGATGCTGCGACCACAACGTCAGAAAATCCGATTGGGCAGGATGCAATGGTCACCCTTGCGGGGGATCGTTTCCTGATCAAGGGGGGTGAACCCACATTGACGGGGGGCAAAATCATCCTTAACAAGATGGGTGAAAATCAGGAAATCGAAATCAATGCCCAACAGGCGATTTTAACCCCCTGGATTGTCAGTGATGACAGCGATCAGAATGATCTGCCTGCGGGCAATAACCCCAACAGTGGTGGGATCGGAGAGAGGGCATCACGGGTTGGTGGCAAAACAGATGTTTTCGTGAATGTTGATCAGATGGTCATGGCCAATGGCGAACTGATCAATGAGGTTGAAGGCGCGATCCATATGATCGGCGACGAATGGGACAGCCTCGTTCTGAACGGGACCTTTGGGGATCGTGCCAACATTTTCGCTCAGGTTGAACGCACGGATTTCAAAACCCGTACAGTCAGGCTGACATCTGAAAATGCCGGGCGATTTTTGCGCGCGCTGGACATGTACGACAATCTTCTGGGCGGACGCATGGTTGTCGAAGGAACGGTCGATGAGGGCGATGAAGCCCAACCGTTCACCGGCAAGATCAACATTGATGAATTCCGGGTGGTGAATGCACCGATTGCCGCACGGGTACTCGGCGCGGCCTCGCTCACAGGCTTAGGTGATGTTTTGGCGGGCAATGGCATTGCCTTTGACGAACTGAACGGTGACTTCACCTATGTCAACGATGTGCTGACCCTTGGCAAGGTGGCGGCAAACGGCACAGCTGTTGGTGTGACGGCCAATGGATCGATTGATCTTGCGAAATCTGAAATCCGCTTGGCGGGATCAATTGTGCCAATCTATGCGTTGAACTCTGCCCTTGGTGTTATTCCGATCCTTGGCGACCTCCTGGTTGGGGAAGAGGGCGGTGGCATCTTTGCCCCGACATACACCATCGAAGGCGATCTGAATGAGCCGGATGTCGATGTGAACCCGCTATCGACCTTTGTGCCGGGAGTGTTTCGCAACCTCATTACCGGGGCGGAACCGGGGTAACGTCCTCAGGTTAATATCGTCGGACCAATGGTATCGTATTTAAACAAAAACCCCGCAGCACAGGCTGCGGGGTTTTTGTCTTTTGATGAGATGCCTTGATCAGACCGGCTTGATCAGCACGTGACGTTTTTTGCCCGCAGAAACCTTGATCACACCGTCTTTATTGATGGCATCGGCATTAATCGTGGCGTTTTCGTCGCTGACTTTTTCGTCATTGATTTTGGCCCCACCACCCTTGATCAGGCGGCGTGCTTCACCGCCGGTTTTGGCAAGGTCCGCCCGGCGGAACAGATCAAATGCCGGAATGCCCGCATCAAGTTCAGCCTTGGCAACTTCGACGGTTGGCAGGTCGTCGGCAAAAACGCCTTCTTCAAAGGTCTTGCGCGCGGTTTCAGCAGCGGCAAGGGCGGCTTCTTCGCCGCGGCACAGCTTGACCGCTTCAAGGGCGAGAACCTTTTTGGCTTCGTTAATCTGCGATCCTTCGAGCTTTTCGTATTCCGCAATCTGTTCGAGCGACATTTCGGTAAACAGACGCATGAATTTGATGACGTCAGCATCTTCGGTGTTGCGCCAGAACTGGTAGTAATTATAGGACGACAGTCGTTCTTCGTTGAGCCATACAGCACCAGACGCCGTCTTGCCCATTTTGGTCCCTGACGCGGTGGTCATCAGCGGCGTGGTCAGGCCAAACAGTGACTTTTCATCAACACGACGGCCAAGCTCGACACCATTGACAATATTGCCCCACTGATCCGATCCGCCCATCTGCAGCGTGCAGGCATAGTTACGGTTCAGTTCTACAAAGTCATAGGCCTGCAGGATCATGTAGTTGAATTCAAGGAAGCTCAGCGACTGTTCACGTTCCAGACGAATTTTAACCGAGTCAAAGCTCAGCATCCGGTTGACCGAAAAATGCCGCCCAAAATCACGCAGGAATTCGATGTAGTTCAGTTTATCAAGCCAGTCGGCGTTATTGACCATGATCGCATCGGTCGGGCCATCACCAAATGTCAGGAACTGCTGAAAGACCTTTTTGATGCCAGCCATGTTGGCGGCAATGATTTCATCAGTCAGAACCGGGCGGGCGTCGTCACGGCCGGTTGGATCACCAACACGCGTGGTACCGCCGCCCATCAGGACAATCGGCTTGTGGCCAGTTTTTTGTAACCAGCGCAGCATCATGATCGATACAAGCGATCCGACATGCAGGCTGTCTGCGGTGCAATCATAGCCCACATAGCACACCACCGTATTTTCCGTCGCATAGGTATCAAGACCTTCGAGGTCCGTACATTGGTGGATATAACCGCGGTCATTCATGACGCGGAGAAAATCAGACTTAAGTTCAGTCATGTTTTTTTGCGCTATGTTGGTTGTTATGGATAAAAACGGCGTCCGAAATCGACGGACGCGATGATCTAGCACATTCATCGCAAGATGGGCAATGTCGTAACCAGAAAGACCGACATCGCCCGCTGTCGGAACCAATTGGCCTCCGGGTTAACCAACACTGCCAAGATGCCCGGTCTTGACATAGATAAGGCATCCTTCATCGGTGAAAGGTGAATGGGTGCTCAGGTGCGGGTTACGTAACCAGCTTCCAGCGGGATAGATGCCATGCTCGTCGGCAAAGATGCCTTCGATGACAAATATTTCTTCGCCTCCCCAATGCCGGTGCGCGTTAAATTGGGTCCCCGGTTTCCAGCACACAAGCGCAACGTTTTCAGTTCCATGTTGATGCAGGGGTAGAACGGTAAGACCTGCGACGAGGCCGGATACAAAACGCGCAGCCCCGGTATCAAGCGTCACTTGCTGCGTGTCGTCGGCGGCAAATTGATGAAGTTTGACCAGCATGGTGCAACCCTGCTTGCTAAAGGGTTTGTGACGTGTGCCGATGGGGTTGCGGATATAGGTGCCCGGGCCGTAATCGCCGGTTTCATCCGAGAAAGTACCATCAAGAACCAGAAACTCCTCACCGCCATCATGGGTGTGAGCGTCAAAGGATGCATTGGCGGCAAATCTGACAATTGTTGTCGCCCGTGCAACTTCGCTGCCAATCCGGTCGAGCATCATGCGCTCGACGCTGCTCGCGGGGGATTGTTGCCAATGATAATCTTCCGGTCGAATGACGACCCGTTCGGTGAAATCTGCATTTAGCCGCATCGCAAAGCTCCTGTTTAATTCTGCATCTTGGTATGAACTGACCGGACAAGGGACTTTTGTCCGATCAGCTTGTTCAAGTCGGTACTGGAAAGCCGGACCGTTGTTTACTGGCGGCCCGCCATGACCCCACCATCGACCGAAAGAACCGTGCCGGTGATCCAGGATGCCTTTTCCGATGCAAGGAAAAGGATAGCTTCGGCGATGTCCGCAGGCTGGCCATTCCGGCCAAGGGGATGGAAGCTGTTAAAGCCGGGCAAGACTTCCTTGACCTGCTCGTCACTCATAAAGGTGTTATAAACCGGCGTTTCAACGACCGCCGGTGCAACGGCATTAATGCGGATGTTATGTTCTGACAGTTCGATGGCAAGATTCTTGACCAGTTGATGGACACCGGCATTGGCAGCAGAATAGGCCGCCGACGGTGTCGCGCCGATGGCTTGCAATGCCCACATCGAACCGGTCTGGACAATCGTGCCGCCACCCCGGCGCTTCATGACTTTGGCCGCAGACTGAGCCGCAAAGAACTTGCCTTTCAGAATGATATCAAGGAACCGGTCATATTCGGCCTCGCTCAGTTCCAGAAACGGTTTGGGTTCAAATATTCCGGCATTATTGATCAGGATGTCTAAACCACCAAAAGCAGTTTCAGCGGACTCTGCAAGTGCTTCAGCCGTGGCGGGCAAAGCGATATCGGCTGCAATCAGGTGAATGCGACTTCTGTCCTGTGAAATAGAGTCGGCCGCATCTTCAAGTTTAACTGCGTTGCGACCATTCATTACGATATTCGCCCCCGCCTGATGCATGCGTTTTGCAACTTCCAGTCCGATCCCGGAGCCGGCACCTGTGATGATTGCTGTTTTGTTTTCGAATAACATAATTACTACCTACTAGTTGGATGGTTGAATGGGGAAATAAGAACAGAACTTGGAGGTTCTTCGAAGGATTACATGTTGTTTGGTTCTAGTTGGTCAAGCGTGACAGCAGCAATGCAACGGCATTATCGAAAGTCGTTACATCCTGACTTGCGTGGGCCATTAACTGGGCCCCTTCAATCAGGGCAAGGCAGCTTGCTGCTTCGAGTTTGCTTTCCGACAGATTTTTGATCGAGCCGTCTGTCTGAGCTGTTTCAAAAAGTGTTTCCAGCCATTTCAGACTTGCGTCATGAAAGTGCGAGATTTCCCTTAATGTTGCGTCATCAAGACTGTTTCTGTCGGAACTGAGCGCGACACACAGGCAAATGGTTTTTCCGCCTTGCAAGGCATCCCGATAAATATCGATATACCCGCGCAACTGACCGTCTGCGGCGTGTCTGCTTTTGGCGAGCTCTGAAAGGGTATCTTCAAAAACGAGCCGATAGCGTTCCATCATCGCCTGTCCAAGTATTGCCTTGGTCGGGAAATGATGATGGATGCTTGCCTTTCGAATGCCAACAGCGGTTGCAAGGTCGGCATAGCTAAACCCGTCAAAACCACGTTGACGCGCAATCGTTTCGGCAGAATCAAGAAGGGCTGTTTTTGTGTCCATAGCAAACCTACTAGCAGGTAGATGATGGCGCGTCAATCAAATTCATCAATGCATTCCATTCGAGCTTGTCGTGATCTGTGGTTCGACGATAAGCTTCGATCAGGAATTTTTGCGGAGTGCATAGATGGGAACAGGCTGGATCAAGGCAATCGGAATGATGAGCGGCACGTCACTGGACGGGGTCGACGCGGCACTGATTGAAACCAACGGGACCGACGTCCGTCGTACCGGGCAATCTGTTTTTATTGCCTATACCGCTGATTTGCGCGAACGCATGCGGGGATGCTTTGGCAATCGGTTTGCCACCAACAGCGAACAGGTGATCGCGGACGACTTGACCGATGCGCATGTTGATGCCGTTAGCATGTTGCTGGACAAAGCCGGGATTGCGGCCTCTGAAATCGATGTAATCGGGTTTCATGGGCAGACGGTTTTTCATGAACCTGCTGTCGGGATCACCCGTCAGATCGGGACACCTTACATGCTGGCGGAAAAAACGGGCATTCCGGTTGTGGCCGATTTTCGTCTTGCCGATGTAGCCGCCGGGGGTGAGGGCGCACCACTTGCCCCAGTTTACCATGCGGCCCTGATGAAAAGTGCAGGCGTTGAAATGCCCGTCGCGGTTCTAAATATCGGCGGTGTGTCTAACGTGACATGGATCGGCCCGGATGACGCGCTGCTGGCGTTTGACTGCGGGCCGGGCAATGCGCGCCTTGATGACTGGATGCTGCGCCATACCGGGACACCGGTTGATATGAACGGTGCAACGGCATCGTCCGGGCAGGCCGATCCGATGGTTGAAGTGAAATTTCTTGAAGATCCGTATTTTGATCGCGTGCCACCAAAATCCCTTGATCGTGAAGACATGGCCGCAACCATTGATGGGCTGGTGGCTGAGGCAAAGCTAAGCATGGCGGATGGGGCGGCGACCCTTGCCAATTGTACGGTGGCGGCCATCGTTGCCGGAGTGAACCATCTGCCCGCAGCCCCCAAAGGCTGGTTCGTCTGTGGCGGTGGGCGGCACAATCAATATGTCATGGCAAAGCTTCAGGAGCGGTTGGGTGTTTCGGTGCAATCGGTTGATGTGCTTGATTGGGACGGGGATGCGGTTGAGGCCGAATGTTTTGGCTATTTGGCCGTGCGCCATCTGCGCGATTTACCGCTGAGCTTTCCGGGCACCACCGGGGTGGCGGAGCCCTGTTGCGGTGGAAGGCTGTATCAAACGAAAAAGGCCGCCTGATCAGGCGGCCTTTGGTCTATTGTCGTTGCCTACTCGCGGCGGGTCGCTTTACGCGCCACGCTTCTCAAGATAAGCAGCCGTGTGCTTGATTACGTCGTCTTGCTGTTTGGCAAAATAGTGATCGGCACCGTCAATCGTGCGCAAATCCACTTCAATACCCTTCTGGGCATTAAGCTTGTCAGCCAGTTTATTGACCGACGCCAGCGGAATGTTGCTGTCCTGCGTGCCATGGATCATCAGACCCGATGACGGGCAGGGTGCCAGGAAGGTGAAGTCATATTCGCTGGCTGGCGGTGCGACGCAAACGAACCCGTCAATTTCCGGGCGACGCATCAAAAGCTGCATGCCGATCCAGGACCCAAACGAATACCCTGCGACCCAAGTGGCGCGCGCATTGGCGTTATAGGTTTGCATCCAGTCAAGAGCCGATGCCGCATCAGACAGCTCACCGATCCCTTGATCATAGACGCCCTGCGAGCGACCAACGCCGCGGAAGTTGAAGCGCATGACCGAATAACCGCGATCCTTGAACATGTTAAACATGTTAAAGCACAATTTATTGTTCATTGTGCCGCCCTGCTGGGGGTGCGGATGGAGAATGAGTGCGATGGGCGAATCGTCAGCGCTGTTATGGTGGTAGCGACCGTCAAGGCGACCTTCGGGGCCGTTAAAAATGACCTCAGGCATGGATCAGACTGCTCCTGTCCACGAATGGAATAATGTGTGCAACAAAAATATCCGAGTGTTTTTGTAAGTTTTTTCGTGTTTGCGCATAAATTGCTTTGGGCAAATACTTGACCAAGTTACTCGGTTATCCTATATTCCGGCTAACGCAATGGTGCCATGTAAACCCGATCTTACGTCTTGCGTAGGGCCGGGTGTTGGCGTGGCTGCCGGGAATCGAAGATACTAATTACACAGTGGACCGCCCCATGTTCAAGCTAATTCGTCAGGAAATTGACGCGATGATTGCCCGCGATCCAGCGGCACGCTCCCGTTTGGAGATCGCGCTCTGTTATCCGGCGTTTCACGCAATCATGGGATATCGCGGCACACACTGGCTGTGGCAGCGTGGTTTTCGTATCACAGCCCGCTTCATTTCGCAGATTTTCCGTTGGCTGACCGGGATCGAAATTCACCCGGGCGCAAAAATTGGCAAACGGTTCTTTATCGACCACGGCATGGGCGTTGTGATTGGTGAAACGGCCGAGATTGGCGATGACGTAACACTATATCAGGGCGTCACCCTTGGTGGAACGTCGCCGAGCGTTAATAGCGACGGCCAACGTGGCCTTAAACGCCATCCTACGCTTGAAGATGGCGTGATTGTTGGCTCGGGCGCGCAAATTCTCGGCCCGTTTACCGTGCGCAAGAATGCACGTGTTGGCGGTAATGCGGTGGTGCTGTCGGAAGTGCCCGAAGGTGCGACTGTGGTCGGGATCCCCGCCAAGATCGTACGCCACGAAGCCGATGATCGTTTCTGTGCCTATGGTACGCCGATTGGTGATCTGCCTGATCCCGTGGCGCGTGCGCTTGAAGAACTTGGTCGTGAAGTAACAGAACTGCGTGGTCAGGTCGCCGAGCTTAAAACAGATAGCAAGTCATCTGATGATGGTGATGTGATTGCCGACAAGCCACGTATCGTCGCGTCATCGGAATGAGTTAGGCGCAGGTTCGCGCCACGAATACGAACAGAGCCCGCTGTCAGGTTTGCAACCAAAATAGCATAACCGGAGCAGCAAGGCAGGAGGATGAACCGTGAAGCTGAGTACCAAAGGCCGCTATGCCGTGATGGCGATGGTCGATCTTGCTGAAAGCAGCAAGGACCGACCGGTAGCACTTGCGGATATCGCGGACCGTCAGGAAATTTCACTGTCTTATCTTGAGCAGCTTTTTGGCAAATTGCGCAAAGGCGGCTTGGTCCGTTCTGTGCGTGGTCCGGGAGGCGGGTACCTTCTGGCGCGCACAGCGCAGGAAACCCGCGTTGCCGATGTGATCTTGGCTGTTGATGAGCCGATCCGCGCGACCCGCTGTAAGTCCGGGTCGCCAAAAGGATGCAAGGCCAATCAGGGACGTTGCCAAACCCATGAATTGTGGGAAGAACTTGGCAATCAGATTTACCTTTATCTGGCGTCCGTTAGCCTGGCCGATGTGGTTGGACGCAACGTCAGTGGTTCCTTGCGGGTTTTCCCGTCGAAAACCACGCAAATAGAAGAGCCGTCACAGGTTGCGGCACAGTGATTAGTCCTCTATATCGTGCGTATAGGGACGGCAGATGCGAATAAGGATGATTTTAAACTGATGACCGATCAGGTTTACCTTGATTACAACGCAAGCGCGCCGCTGTGCTCCGAAGCACAACAGGCAATGATCGCTGCGATGGATATCACGGGGAACCCGTCCTCAGTTCACGCCAGCGGCCGTGCAGCTCGCAAGATTGTCGATCATGCGCGCCGTACCATTGCCGATCTGCTTGGGGGTGATCCCGAACGGGTGATCTTTACAAGCGGCGGGACCGAGGCAAACAACCTTGCCCTGAATGGGCTGGAAGATGTCACGGTTTTCACCAGTGCGGTTGAACACCCATCGGTGATCGAGGCCCGGTCCGATGCCAAGCGCATCCCGGTTGATGGCGATGGGGTGATTGATCTGGCGGCCCTTGAGGCAATGCTGAAAGACGCATCGCAGAAGGGTGAAAAGGTTTTGGTTTCGGTCATGCTGGCCAACAATGAAACCGGTGTCATTCAGCCCGTCGCAAAGGTTGCTTTGCTGGCGCGCGAATACGGGGCAAAGGTCCATTGTGACGCAGTACAGGCGTTGGGCCGTATACCGTTCGACATGGGACGTCTGCTGGTTGATATGGTGTCGATTTCGGCCCACAAGATCGGCGGGCCCAAAGGAATCGGTGCCCTTGCGATTGCGCCCGGTGTGATGCTGGTGCCGCAAATTCGCGGTGGCGGTCAGGAAAAATACCGCCGTGGCGGCACGGAAAACGTTTTGGGCATTGCAGGCTTTGCTGCCGCAGCCCAGCGCGCCGAGGCCGGAATGGCGAAAATGACGGAGATCGCAGCAAAGCGCGACCGTCTTGAAACGGAATTGGCATCAGAAGCTCCTGAGCTTGTGATTGCCGGAAAAGGAACGGAGCGGCTGGTGAATACAAGTTGCCTGATCCTGCCAGGAATGCCCGGGGAGACCCAGGTGATGGCACTGGATTTAGGTGGTGTTGCAATCAGTTCGGGATCTGCCTGCTCGTCAGGCAAGGTACGTGAAAGCCATGTGCTTAAGGAAATGGGAATTTCCGATACCGGGTCGGCCATTCGGGTCAGTTTGGGATTGGAAACGACCGACGAAGATATCGATACGTTTGTCCGAGTTTGGAGCCGGATGAGGGGTAATGCAGCGCGCAAGAAGGCGCGTCACGCTGCCTGACAAGAGAGTGAGTGAGGAAGTCTTAATTATGAACGAGCTTAAAGCAAAGCCGATCTATCTGGATTACCAGGCAACGACGCCGACCGATCCGCGGGTGGTGGATGCGATGCTGCCATACTTCACCGAGAAGTTCGGTAACCCGCATTCGCGCAACCACAGCTTTGGCTGGGAAGCCGAAGACGCGGTTGAAGTCGCACGCGGGCAGGTTGCCAAGGTCATTGGTGCCTCGGCCAAGGAAGTTATCTTTACTTCGGGTGCGACAGAATCGAACAACCTCGCACTTAAAGGTGTGATGAAGTTCTATGGTAAGAAAAAGCCGCATCTGATCACGGTCGTGACCGAGCATAAATGCGTGCTCGACAGTGCCCGTCACCTTGAGCAAGAAGGGTACAAGGTTACCTATCTTGGCGTTAAGGATAACGGCCTGATCGACCTTGAAGAACTTAAAGCGGCGATCACCGATGAAACCGCACTCGTGTCCGTCATGGGTGTGAACAACGAAATCGGTGTGATTCAGCCCCTTAAGGAAATCGGTGCCATCTGCCGTGAACGCAAAGTGTTCTTCCACACCGATTGCGCACAGGCTGTTGGCAAGATTGATCTTGATGTCGAAGACATGAACATTGATCTGATGTCGATTTCCGCCCACAAACTTTACGGCCCGAAAGGCGTTGGTGCATTGTTCGTGCGCCGTCGCCCACGTGTCCGCGTTATCGCACAGATCACCGGTGGTGGTCAGGAACGTGGCATGCGTTCGGGCACGTTGCCGACACCGTTGCTTGTTGGTTTTGGTAAGGCGTGTGATATTCTGTCAAACGAAATGGCAGAAGAAAACGCACGCATTACCGAGCTTCGCGATTATACGCTCAAGAAGTTCCGTGATCGTCTGGCTGATATTTACCTCAACGGTGACGAAGAAGCCCGCGTTTCGGGTAACCTCAATGTTTCATTTGCGTACGTCGAAGGCGAAAGCCTGCAGATGGACATCAAGAACATTGCGGTTTCTTCGGGCTCGGCATGTACGTCGGCATCGCTTGAGCCGTCTTATGTGCTGCGTGCGCTGGGTGTTGACGAAGAACTCGCCCATACGTCGCTACGTATCGGGATTGGCCGTTACACGACCAAGGAAGAGCTTGATGAAGCGATCGAGTCAATCAGTGTTGCGGTTGAGCGTCTTCGCGAAATGAGCCCGCTTTGGGAAATGGCCCAGGAAGGCATCGACATTAAGTCGATCGAATGGGCTGAGCACTAAGAACGACGGACGACGACTTATCGACGTTTTTTATCTCGTGAGAGAGACACAGAACTTTTAGGAGGATTCCTATCATGGCTTATAGTGAAAAGCTGATCGACCATTACGAAAACCCGCGTAACGTTGGTTCGATGGACAAAAATGAAACGTTCGTCGGTACCGGTCTTGTTGGTGCTCCGGCCTGTGGTGACGTTATGAAGCTGCAGATCAAAGTAACCCCGGAAGGCATCATCGAGGACGCGAAGTTCAAGACCTTCGGTTGCGGTTCGGCCATTGCGTCGAGCTCGCTGATCACCGAATGGGTCAAGGGCAAATCGCTTGATGAAGCTGGTTCGATCAAAAACTCGCAGATCGCAGCAGAACTGGCCTTGCCGCCGGTTAAAATTCACTGCTCGATCCTGGCCGAAGATGCGATCAAAGCCGCTATCAGCGACTACAAAACCAAAAACGGTCAGGGCGAAGTCGAAGCTGCTGAATAAGCAGCTTTGCCTTTCCCCCGTTTTCGGGAATTTGGGAGAAGACCATGGCATTACCGTCACCGATTTCTGTCACGTCAGAAGCGCTTGTTCATATCAAGGCGTTGCTTGATAGCCGCGGCAAACCGTCCGAAGGCATCCGGCTTGGTGTGCGCAGCAAAGGGTGTTCGGGCTTGTCCTACACGCTGGAATATGCCGACGAAGCCAGTGGCTTTGAAGAAGTTGTCCAGCTTGAGGATGGCGTGAAAATCCTGATTGACCCAAAAGCCATGATGTTCGTTCTTGGAACAGAAATGGATTATGAGGTCACCAAGATGGAAGAAGGGTTCGTCTTCCGCAATCCCAACGAAAAAGGTCGTTGTGGTTGTGGTGAGTCCTTCCACATCTAGGATCGCCTACGGATTGTCAGGTCTTTACCTGCTTTGAAGATGGTTATGGCCCCAGTGAGTTCGCAGGAATTCACCGGGGCCGTCGCCTGAATGGGACTGTTTGCATCTGCATATGTCCTGTTCGACGTCAGATGTAATTTGAATTTGTTTTAAATCCTCGGAAGTGCATAGCGTGAGCAACACCGGTACCGAAGATACGGGTACGATGAAACACCCCGCACATAAGGTTTGCTGGTCCTGTAAGGGGCCTGTTGAGGCCAGTGCGCTGTTTTGCGATACATGCAACGCCATTCAGGCCCCGGGTCAGCTTGATCATTTCAAGCGGTTTGGTCTTGAACGATCCTTTGTTGTCGATATCGATGCGGTTGAGGCGACGTACCTTAAGCAGCAACAAAAACTGCACCCGGATCGTTTCGCATCAAAATCGCCCCGTGAACAGGCCCTGTCATCGCAGCAGGCCGCCAGCCTTAACGAAGCCTTCGAAACGCTGAAAAATCCGGTCGCACGGGCGCATTATATGTTGCGTCTGGCCGGGGTTGAGCCAGAAGGCGGCGGCGGGCATACGGTCAATGATCCTGAACTTCTGATGGAAGCGATGGAAATGCGCGAAGCCCTTGATGATGCTGACAACCGTATGACGGTTGATGCCATGATCAAGGATACCCGCAGACAGGCGCGTGCATGCGAAAATGATCTTGCCGATGCGTTTGCCAAGGATGCCTTTGACACGGCAAAAAAACTGACCACCCGTCTTAGATACCTGATGAAAATGACCGAGGAAGCGCGCGCGAAGAAATCGCGTCTCGCGGCAGCCTGATCATTTCAAGATAACGGATAGAATTCATGGCCTTGCTACAGATTCACGAACCGGGCGAAACGCCACTTCCCCACGAAGACGAACGCCAGATTGCGGTCGGTATCGATCTTGGGACCACCAATTCGGTCGTTGCAATTTCGCGCGATGAAACCCCTGAAGTCCTACGTGACAAATCGGGTGGCAATGCGATCGTGCCGTCTGTTGTCTATTACGGCGAAGATACCCCCGTGGTTGGCGAAGCCGCGCGTGATCATATCAACACCGATGCAAGTCGGGTTGTCTCGTCGGTCAAACGCCTGATGGGGCGCGGCATTGAAGACGTCAAATCGCTTGCGGGCACTTTGCCCTATGACGTTGAAATTCCAGAAAAATCCGATGATGATAGCGCTGGCCCGATGATGGTGCGCCTTAATGTCGGTAACCGCGTTTTAACCCCGGTTGAAGTATCGGCTGATATTTTGCGTGCCCTTCGTACGCGCGCCGAAGAAAGCCTTGATCAGCCGGTCGAAAAGGCGGTCATCACCGTGCCAGCCTATTTTGATGATGGTGCACGCACCGCGACCAAGGATGCCGCCAAACTGGCTGGCATCGAAGTCCTGCGTCTGGTCAATGAACCAACCGCCGCCGCGCTTGCCTATGGCCTTGATAACGGGGCAGAGGGGCTTTATGCCGTTTACGACCTTGGCGGCGGGACGTTTGATATCTCGTTGCTTAAAATGCAAAAAGGCGTTTTTCAGGTCAAGGCAACCGGCGGGGATGCCGCCCTTGGCGGTGATGATTTTGATCACGCCATTGCCGAACATCTTTTGGCCCTGCGTAAAGACGGCGGGGCGACCGATTCCCTTGATGCGTCCGATGCCAAACGTCTGCTTAAAACCGCGCGTAAGGTTAAAGAAGGCCTGACCGATAGCGATGCGGTCGACGTTGCGGTGGATCTTAATGGTTCTGAGACCACCCATTCCGTGACCCGTTCCGATTTCGAGGCGATGATTGCCAAGCTGGTCTCGCGCACAACCGCGATCACGGAACAAGTTCTTGATGATGCGGATGTGTTGCCTGAAGACGTCAAGGGCGTGGTGCTTGTTGGTGGCTCAACCCGTGTGCCTGCAGTGCGCAAAGCCGTAGCAGATTTGTTTGAGCAAGAACCGCTTTCCAACATTGACCCGGACGAAGTTGTTGCCCTTGGTGCGGCCCTTCAGGCCGAAGCATTGACCGGTGGCTCGGATAATCTTCTTCTGGATGTGACGCCGCTGTCGCTTGGTCTGGAAACCATGGGTGGGATTGTTGAAAAGGTCATTGACCGCAACACCCCGATCCCGGTCGCCAAGGGACAGGAATTCACCACCTATCAGGATGGTCAGTCCGCCATGATGATCCATGTGGTGCAGGGCGAACGTGAAATGGTTGATCAGTGTCGATCGCTTGCCCGTTTTGCCCTGACCGGTATTCCGTCGATGGCTGCCGGTGCCGCGCGCATTCGCGTACAGTTCAATGTTGATGCCGATGGTCTTTTGACCGTGTCGGCGCGTGAAGAAACCACCGGTGTTGAGCAGGAAGTCGCGGTCAAGCCGACCTATGGCATCAATGAGGTGGATATGGCCAACATGCTGCGCGACAGCATGGTCCATGCCCGCGAAGATATGCTGATGCGCCTTCTGACCGAGGCGCGCGTTGAGGCAAAACGCAACATCCTTGCCGTTCAGGCCGCAATGGACGCAGACCGCGCATTGTTAACGGCTGAGGATGACAAAAACATCAATGACGCCATTGCCAAACTTGAAGCGGCAATGGGCGGCGATGATCGTGATGTGATTAATGACGCGGCTGAGGCGCTTGAAAATGCATCGCGCCCGTTTGCCGAAAGCCGGATGGATAGCCGCATCCGTCAGGCCCTGACCGGGCAGAATGTGGATGCTGTTAACTAAACACGACCCGAATAATTGACAAACCGGCCACTTGCGGCGATTGTCCCGTGCAACCGCCAAAGGTCAGGTCGGACACAGCACCCAAATCTTTGATTGGGTGTTAAACAGAGATCGAACAAAAAGTATTACCGAGGAGAAAGGCACAGATGCCTAAGATCGTTTTTGTTGAGCCGGATGGCACCGAAAAAGAATTCGACGTCGCCGACGGTTTGTCCGTTCTGGAAGCCGCCCATAAAAACGGCATCGACCTTGAAGGTGCGTGCGAAGGTTCGCTTGCGTGCTCGACCTGTCACGTCGTTCTAGACGAAGACTGGTTTGATAAACTTGACGAGCCGTCAGAAGATGAAGAAGACATGCTTGACCTTGCTTTCGGCTTGACCGAAACCTCGCGTCTTGGCTGTCAGATCATCATGAGTGACGAACTTGATGGGCTGCGCGTTAAGCTGCCGTCAGCGACCCGCAATATGATGGTCGACAAGTAAGTTTGACCTTCTTTTTGACCGGATGCACATCGTGGCATTCGGCCACCAAAGGAGACTGATATGCGCTGGACAGATATTCAGGACATCGCGATCGAGCTTGAGGATGCCCATCCTGAGAAGGATAACCTCAACCTGCGCTATACCGACCTGCACAAATGGGTCTGCGCGCTTGAAGGGTTCGACGACGATCCCGAGAAATCGAACGAGAAAATTCTCGAAGCCATTCAGATGGCCTGGATCGACGAACGCGAAGATTGAGAACGTGTATGTATGTGGCCTCCCGCCGTCGCGGGAGTGACGGCATATATCACGTGTCATTCCCGCGCAGGCGGGAATCCATCGCACCATCGTTCCATATCGTTAAGGCCAGCCCGGAAATATTCCGCAGGCTGGCCTTTTCATATCCGCATATATGCATAACCGATCAGAGCAGGGCGACCATGAACCAAACCTTCACCGACATCATCCCGGCCGACAGCCTGTTTGGCAAATTGCGCGCCCAAGCCCCCGACGCATGGCAAAGCTATGTCTGTCATGATTTCATCAAGCAGCTTGGCAATGGCACGCTGCCCGAAGCATCGTTTAAGCATTACCTCATTCAGGATTACCTGTTTCTGATCCAGTTTGCGCGCGCCTATGCGCTGGCGGTTTATAAGGCCGAAGACTTAAAAGCGATGCGCCAGTTTTCCGGCACTGTGCATGCGATCCTTGATATGGAAATGAGCCTGCATCTTGAATTTTGCAAAGGGTGGGGTCTTTCCGAGGCTGACATCATCGCAGAGCCCGAAGCACGGGCGTGTGTCACCTATACGCGCTATGTGCTCGACCGTGGCGTTCAGGGCGATGTGGTGGACCTTCAGGTCGCTCTGATGCCCTGTATGGTGGGCTATGCCGAAATCGCAAACCGCTTGATGGCAAGTTCTGATACAGTACTTGAAGGCAATCCATATCGGGCATGGATTGAAATGTATGCGTCCGATGAATTTCAGGATGTGGCAAAGGCCGAAATTGATCTGCTGGAACATACCGCGGCCAAGCGCGGCGGGCATGCCCGGATCGAAAGCCTGAGTGAAACATTCGCCATGGCAAGCCGCCTTGAAGCCGATTTTTGGCAAATGGGACTTGATCTGGCAAAATAGGGTGAAATCCCTTATATGAGTGAGAACCGAATTTTACGGGTGGTTTGAAGGCTACCCCGTTTTTATTAACCTCTTGTCGCTGCGGCCTTGACCCGCGGATGGGTGAGAAAAAATGAACTCTCTTGGCTTTGATAAAGCCCCGGAAGATACCCGTGTGGTTGTTGCCATGTCGGGCGGGGTCGATAGTTCCGCCGTTGCGGCCCTTCTGAAATCAGAAGGCTATGACGTGGTCGGTATTACGCTTCAGCTTTATGATATGGGGGCCAATGCCCCGACCCGCGCGAAATCCTGTTGTGCCGGGCGCGATATTTATGATGCGCGCAAGGTGGCCGAGGATATCGACATTCCCTATTACGTGCTGGATTACGAATCACGCTTCCGCGAAGAAGTGATTGATGATTTTGCCGACAGCTATATGCGCGGCGAAACCCCGATCCCCTGCGTGAAATGCAATCAGACCGTCAAATTCCGCGATCTGCTGGAAACCTCGCACGACTTGGGTGCGGATTGCATGGCGACCGGCCATTATGTGCAGCGTAAACTGGGTGCCAACGGGCAGGCGCAACTGCACCGCGCAGCCGATGCCAACCGCGATCAAAGCTATTTCCTGTTTACCACCAAACAGGAACAGCTTGATTTCCTGCGCTTCCCGCTCGGCCATTTGATGAGCAAGGCCGAAACCCGTGCTTTGGCCGCCAAGTTCGGCCTTGAAGTGGCCGACAAGCCTGACAGTCAGGACATCTGCTTTGTCCCGGATGGCAAATATGCCCGTCTGGTCGAACGTCTGCGTCCCGAAGCCGGTGAACCCGGCCAGATTGTTGACGTTGATGGCAATGTCATGGGCGATCACCGGGGGCTTATCCATTACACGGTTGGTCAGCGTCGCGGGCTGAACATCGGTGGCACAGCAGAACCGCTTTATGTGGTCAAACTGGTCCCTGAAAAACGTCAGGTCGTTGTGGGGCCAAAGGCGGCTTTGGCCAAGAAACTGGTCTATGTCAAAGACCTCAACTGGCTTGATGGCGATCAGATTGATGAAAACGGCGTTGAAGTCGAAGTCAAACTGCGCTCGGCCATGCAGCCGACGACAGCCACCGTTTACCCCGAAGCCGCCGGTGAAGCCCGGATTGAGCTTCACGATGCCCAGTTTGGCATCGCGCCGGGGCAGGCGGGTGTGTTCTATCAGGGGGAGCGCGTCCTTGGTGGCGGCTGGATCACCCGCGAAGAACTGATGGCCGGGGCGGCAACTGCGGCCTGATCCCCAATGGATCAGCGACGGATCAACGATTGATCAATCATTATGGGGGCGAGGGCAGATGTTCCTCGCCCATTGGTTTTGTGGACATCTTTTTTGATCAAAACGTCAAAAAGGCGCTTGACGGGGAGCCATCCCTGACTTAAAAACCGCCTCGTTCCAAACGTCACGGAACACCACAGAATATCCTGTGGCCGAGTAGCTCAGCTGGTTAGAGCAGCGGAATCATAATCCGCGTGTCGGGGGTTCAAGTCCCTCCTCGGCTACCAATTAAAAACCCCCTCATGGCTTCGCCTGAGGGGGTTTTTAATTGGTAGCCTTGGATCGGGCTTGCCCCCGTGGGTTCACGAGAAAGCGAGGCACGCAGCTTTCGAGAGACGTTGTGCGAAACGCGCAACGGTCCGCCGGGCTTTGCCCAAGGATAAAAAGCAGCCCAAAGGCTGATTTTTACAATTCCCTCCTTCGTACGTGTCGCGGAGTGTCAGGCTTAAGTCGCCCCAGCCTGCATCTGAAGCGTCCGCCAGATTTCACCCATTACCCGACCCATGGTTTGATCGCGTCGTCGTATCGCGAAGACTTCGGTGTGGCGGGGGCGAAATCCTTCGATATTAAGCACGACGAGTTCGCCGCTTTTGAGCTCATCCGTGATCATGTGTTCGGGGAGGCCACCCCATCCATGTCCATTCATAATGATCGATTTTTTGGTGGCAAAATCCGATACGGTCCAACGCCGCCCACCAGCAAGGACGTCGCGTGTCTGATCGTAATCCGGCCCGCCGGTGCCAGAGACGATGACCTGAACATAGCTTTGCATTTCCATGCGCGATCGCATGCCACTGCGTTGGGCGACGGCGAAGCTGCGATGCGCGACGGGGCGTATTACGACAGAGCCGACAGGGGTGGTTTCGACGTGATCGATCTCTACACCCTCCAGACCCGCGACAATCAGATCGGCATCCCCCTTCATTAGTCGAGCCAGGGGACCGCCCATCATCTCGGTTGCGACAGCGATGTGGGTATTGGGGAACTTGTCACCGAGCTGACCCAGAACTTTCAGGATAGGTTCGAGCGATATGGTTGCCGTAAGCGTGATACGTACGAGCGGTTCCTGTGTACTGCGCAGTTCCTGCGCTGTCGCCTGAAGCTTGCGAAACTGATCAAGCACGCGGGTCGCCTCGCGCAAAAAGACCTCGCCCTCCGATGACAGGCGAGGGCGGTAGTCTTCGCGTGAGAAGATGGCAAAACCCAGCTCATCTTCGAGCTTTCGAACTTGATGGCTGATCGCCGATTGCGCCTTGTTCAGCCGGTCTGCAGCGCCGCGAAATGTGCCGGTGCTGACAACTGCGTCAACGGCAATGAGTTGTTCCAGGTTCATCCGTGCCTCAACATGATCTTATTTATCGATCATTAATATGAAAAGTCAATATTATCAATTGCTCGTTTAGGTTGGCATACAGAGGCCATACATCAAACCAAAGGAGCTACCTATGAAACTCTATTACATGCCCGGCGCATGCTCGCTCGCCAGCCACATCATGTTGCATGAAGTGGGTGCCCGTTTTGATATCGAAGGCGTGGATACTCAGGAAGGGCGCACCGAAAGCGGCCGTACATACCGCGACATCAGCCCGAATGGCTATGTTCCGGCACTTGAGATCGAAACGGGTGATTACCTCAGCGAAGGTGTCGCAATCCTCCAATACATTGCGGATACCCACCCGGACCGTGCCTTTTCGCCAAAGCCCGGTTCGATAGCTCGTGCGCGCCTTCAGCAGTTTTTAAACTTTGCCGCGGCAGAGCTGCATAAATCCTGGGGACCCCTTTTTACTGATGGGTCGAGCGAGGCGGATAAATCCGCAGCAAAGGGCAAGGTCGCGACAAAGTTTGACCATCTCGAAAGCGTTTTGGCGGACGGCCGTGATTACCTTGTCGCGAACCAGTTTTCCGTTGCCGATGCTTATACGTTTGTTCTGGTGAACTGGGCGAATGTCAAAGATATCGACCTCGATAACTGGCCATGCCTTGCCAAGTTCGTCAAACGCGTTCAAGCCCGCCCGGCAACGCTGGCTGCGATGAAGGCCGAGGGGCTTGTGTGATGAAATCCGCTGATAAATTGGAAGTCGAAGCCTTGATGGAGCGCTATTTCGATGGCCTTTATCATTCCGACAGTGAGGTTCTGCGCACGGTGTTTCATCCCAAGCTTGCCTACATCAATGCCAGCGAAGGCAATCACGAGTTCATGGATATTGAGGCCTACATGACGCGGATCGATAACCGCGAACCCCCGGCCAAACGCTGCGAAAATCGCAGCGAAAGCGTTGATCGGGTCAAGTTGATCAGTCGTCAAATGGGCTTGGTAGAAGCTCGCATGACGATGATGGGCCGGGATTATCAAGACCTGCTTACGCTGATTCATACCGATGCGGGCTGGCAGGTGCTCACCAAGGTTTTTGCCTATCAGGAAAAGGAGGGGTGAGCGATGCCCTATGTCAATATCAAGGTAACCCGCGAAGGTGGGCCGGACGGAACCGGCCCAACACCAGCGGAAAAAACGCAATTGATCAAGGGCGTTACGGACCTGCTCCAGAACGTTCTGAATAAGTCGCCAGCAACCACGTTCGTCGTGATTGACGAGGTGTCACTTGATGATTGGGGCATATCGGGACGATCCGTGCGCGATATCAGGGCGACACAAAGCTAAGCCCTGATCATTTATGCAGACACGACTAAATCAACAGTACGCCGGTTCCCAAAAGTTCGGGCCGGCGTACATCAAATCGTCGAGTTCGTGCTGCTTGGCAGGATCGGGAGTTGGCAGGACCGGAAGTAAACAGAACGACCGAAGGCGGTGGTGGGACCTAATATGATAATGGTTGTGGCCGTAAGAAAAAAAGGGGACAGTCCCCTTTTTCCTCATGGATCAGAACGACACGGACGATATTGAAAACAAGAACGAACAAACGCAAACAGCGGGTGAGACTGTTTGACAAAACGGCCTGCTTTGCGGGCTTTTTGTCTGTTTCCTTATCCCTCCTGCCTTGGTCTCTGGAAAAGTCCTAATCTCTAGATGTGGATCAATTAATCGCCTTATTCTTTCTGCTATCTTTCGTTCCTGCTTACGTATAGCTACATTTAAAACCACAACCTTGTTTCGGGAAACCCACGTCCACAGATGCCTGACGCCCTCCTTTTGTCCATTTCTGTGTTCCTTGCCGTCATTGCGGTTGTTGCGCTGGCTTATGCTGCTCATGTGCGCAGGCGGGAACGGGCGCGATTGGAGGTTCTCGACGCGGTATTGGCAAACGTCTCCGACGGTGTTCTGGTGCTTGGTGCCGATGGATCGGTCAGAAACATTAACATCGCCGCAGCTGAGATGTTTGACCGGACTGAGGAAGAGATCTCGGGGCGCCGTCTTAACGACTTTCTTTCTGATGCCCCTGAACGTTCTGATGAACAGCAGGCAGACGAATATCGCACCGACGCAATCCGATCAAACGGCGCCACTTTCCCGGTTGATGTTCGGTTTTTGCAGCTCCCAGGGCAGTGCGAAAGTGTGCTGGTCGTGCATGATCTGTCGCGCGTTCGGCCAGACGCGACCGAGGAAGAGCAACGCTTTAAACAAAGCCAGTATTTTGCACGCATCGGGACGTGGGACTGGCGCGTGGATACGGACGAGCTTTACTGGTCTGACGCGATTTATGGCATGTTCGGCTATAAGCCGGGCGAGGTGACACCGACCTATCCGCTGTTTTGTGATGCCGTGCATCCGGACGACAGGGAACGCGTTCGCGAAGGCGAAATTCGCTGCATTGAAACCGGCGAAAATCACGATGAAGAATACCGTGTTGTCTGGCCGGATGGCTCCATCCGATGGCTGCGCGAAACCGGCAACGTCACCAAGGACGAAACTGGCAAAACTGTCAAAATGATGGGGGTCGTTCGCGACATTACCGAGGAACGCGAAGAAGCCGATCAAATTCGCGAACTCGCCTTCCACGATGCCTTAACCCGTTTGCCCAACAGGACCATTTTCGAGGATCGTCTATCAAAGGCCATTGACCGCGCCAAACGTCATAAGAAAAAGGTCGCCGTGATCTTTATCGATCTGGACGGTTTCAAACAGATCAATGATGAACTCGGCCACGCCGCCGGGGATCGCGTTCTGATCAATACCGGACAGCGATTGATCAATGCGCTCAGGGCGTCTGATACGGTGGCGCGAATTGGCGGTGATGAATTTACAGTCATCCTTGAGGATCTGGAAACCGACGCCGAGATCCATAATATCGCCGAGAAGATCCTTGTTGCTGTTTCCACGCCAACGGAACTGGGCCAGGGGACGTGTTGGGTTGGGGCCAGCCTTGGTATTGCGATCTATCCCGATCATGCCCGAACGCTCGATACCCTTATCCATATAGCCGATCAGGCGATGTACACCGCCAAGGCCGAAGGAACGAACCTTTATCGCATCGGCTGGGAGTTTGAAAACTGATGACGCCGATGATCGATATACGCTCCGCCGCAAAAGCCGACCGTGACGCCTGGTCCGGTCTGTTTCGCGACTATATGGCGTTTTATGGCTGTGAGCCGTCCGACGCGGTGCTTGAGACAACCTGGTCATGGATCATGGAACCCAAGGGGCCGATGGAATGCCTGCTGGCGGTGAATGGCAATCAGGTCGTGGGGTTCGCGCAATATCGTGCTGTGCCCGAAACCCTGACCGGTGCCTGGTTCGGCCAGCTTGACGATCTTTTTGTTGCGCCCCAAGCTCGCCGCGTAGGCGCCGCACAGACCCTGATGGAACGGCTGGAAGACATCGCTCGCATGCGAAGATGGTTCAAGCTGACTTGGATCACGGCAGATGACAATGCGACGGCGCGGCGCCTTTACGATCAGATCGGCAAGGCTTCGAACTGGGTGGTTTATGAGCAGATGCTTGAGGGGTGAGGTCTGAAAGGCCGCTATCTTCTCTTCCTTGGCATCAGTCGACCATCGGGACCAAAAAAGGGGACAGTCCCCTTTCTATTTTTTACCCTTAAAGCGCCTTACGCCCAGCCTCCTCAAGAAAACTCGAAACCGCACGCTTGCCGTATTTCGCTTCGATTAAATCAATCAGGTTGGCATCAAGTGTCAGGTTGATCCGTCGCTTTTTCCCCGGAATGGTCGCGGTAATCGCGACAATCCCGATCGCGCCATCTTCAAGGCCGACGGCTGCCGACGGTGCGGGAATTTCTTCGCCGTCCGCGTGCATGCCTTCAATGTGGAAGTTAAGGGCTTCTGTACCCATTTCCACCAATTCCGTCATGGTATCTGCTGCGGACACACAGCCCGGGAAATCCGGAAAGGAAATCCCGAAGCCGCCATCATCGTCGGTATGTACCAAACCCCAATAGGTCTGTTTCATTCTGTTGCAATCCTGTTTCCCATTTCCCGTAAGGAACCGGAAAGCCATTTACAGCAGCTTTATACCCGATTGCCTTTCAATGCTTTTGACGGTGCCTTCGGGGAGATCCCGTTTGGGATGTGGCACTGTCACGCGGCCCCCTTTCATCAGTTATATGCGCATTGTGCGCATTAATTTGGATAAGGTCAAGGGTTATGCGCATAATGCGCATGCGTCACTGCGCACAATTGGCCCATTTGTAGATATGAAAACCGCTGGATGCTTCGAGGCATAAACGAAAAAAGGACCGGGCAGTTCCGGTCCTTTTGCATTTGGGGCGCTAGCTTACGCCGTCAATTTCACGAGCAACTCGTCAAGCCGTTCAAGGGTCGAGGCCATGCCTTCTTCCATGCCCATATCAATGACCGTTTGCAGGTCTTCGGGCGAGTTGTAAGAAACCACTGTCTCGGTCAGCGTATGCGCTCCCTGATCCGTAAATGTCATGGCAATGTGAGAACGCGGCAGATCGGGATTGATGACCCCGGTCTCGTCGGTAAAGCCGTCATAACCGGTATAGCCGTCAATCGGAGTAATCGTTTCGTAATCCGTGCGGCTCCAGTAATGGGTGCCATTCGGGTCGATCATGGCAAAATGCCAATGCCCGCCTTCGCGGAAATCAAAAGACTTGGTTTTCGTTGTCAACGGCTTGGGCGCGTACCATTGGTCGAGAAGTTCGCACTTGGTATAGCAATCCCACACCAGTTGCCGTTTTGCAGAAAATTCGCGCCGGACGGTCAGGGTACTTTTTTGCATGCCGGCGATAAAGTCAAAGCGCAGATCAGGTTTCATCGGTTTCTCCCTGAAGGGTTGTCAGTAGATTGTCGAGATTGTCAAAGCGGCTTGCCCAGATGGCGCGCTGTTGCTCGAACCATTGCTCTGCCGCCGCCAATTTGTCGGGATTGAACGTGCAGGTGCGCACGCGCCCCTGTTTTTGTGAGGCAATCAGTCCTGCCTGTTCCAGCACGCTGATATGCTTCATGAAGGACGGCAGGGCCATATTATACGGCGCTGCCAATTCCTTGACCGGTGCCGGACCTTTTACCAAACGCTGGACCACCGCCCTGCGGGTCGGATCGGCAAGCGCGTGAAAGAGGGAGTCGAGTGGTTCATTATGCTTATCCATGTGGCTAACTATAATTTCATTAAAAAGTTAGGTCAACAGCTAAGTATATGAGCGGGATGTTGTCTCTATGCCCCGGTTGTTTCGGGTTTTGATCCCTACTCGATGACCGGGTTTTTCCTAAGGCGCGAAAGCAATCGGCCATCAATCACCGCCAACCCAAGCCCAATCACGCCCATCCCGGCGATGTGCTGCGGCAACAACGTTTCACCGAGAAACCCCACGCCGAGCAAAATGGCACTGACCGGGATCAGGAAGGTGACGAGCAGAAGGTTGCTTGCACCCGCCCGTTTGAGGATCGCGAAATACAGGATATAGGCCAGGGCGGTGCTAAGTGCTGCGATCCCCAGCACGGCCATAATGGTGGTGGGCGAGGGGACGGGCAGGTGCCACGGGGTATCAACCACGGCGGCCAATGGGACCAGCATTAGGCTCGACGCGCTGGTCATGCCCGCCGCCGTCAGGATTGGGGATGTGGAACTAAACCGGCGGCCATATACCCCGGCACAGCCATAGGATATCGCGGCTAGCAGAACAGCGCAGGGGGCGAGCGTGGAAAGCAGGTCTGTCGCGGCGGATGTCTTTGCCTCAGGCATACCGATCACGACAAGAACCCCGGCAAAGCCGATTAAAACGCCTGCTGCCTTACGCAGGTTCAGTTTTTCGGTGTCGGTGGCGATATGGGCAATAATGATGGTGAAAAGCGGGGTGGTGCCATTCAGGATCGCCGCCAAGCCACTGGCGATATGGGTTTGGCCCCAGACAATCAGCGAAAATGGCACAAGGTTATTCAGCGCCCCCATCACCGCAATCGCGCCCCAGAATGTCGGATCACGCGGGATCGGAACATTGCGCAGCAACACCACCCACCACAGGATCAGCGATGCAATCGCCACCCGGCACAGCACCAGCGTAAAGGGTGGCAAATCGACAAGCGCGATTTCGGTAAAGAAAAACGATCCACCCCACAGGATCGACAGCACAATCAGCATCAGCCAGCTTTTGCCATCCATTTGCGCGCCATTGGGGCGCGTCTTTGATGTGCTGTGCTGCGGCGGGACGGAAGGCCCGCAAATCCGTCGGCTATTGGCATATTCGTCAAGTTCAAGGCGGCGTGTCTTTGTTTCATGGGGCAACATCGTTTGTTCCATCCTATGTGGGGCGTGATGACAAACGGAGCCTATGGCAAAACCAATCGGACGGCTGGCCACTTTCGGACGTGAATGCCAGCCAGGATGTAGGCATATGATGTTGCGAGGATGATGGATGTCTGGCGGACTTGATTGCCGCCGTGGCCTCCTTAAACGCAAAACGGGGCGGCCCGAAAATCGAGCCACCCCGTTTTTGTCTGATGTGAAAATCTTTAGTCCGCAGGGACTGTTTTATTCCTCATACTAATGAATTTTGGCAGTTTGGCAAAGATGGTGATGTTACCCAGCAGGATCATCGCAAGGCCCGATGCACCAATGGGTGTCCAGACATAGCCTTCAAGGAAGGTAGATACCGTCAGGGCCACGACCGGGAACAGCACGGTGACATAGGCCGCCCGGCCAGCCCCAACCCGGTTGACAAGTGCCAGATAGGCAAGGAAGGCAACGACCGACCCCGGAATGGCAAGATAGAGCAAGCCACCGATATAAAGCGGTTCTGTCGGCATCACCGGTGTTTGGCCGCGCAAACCTGCAAAGACAAACAAGAGCACCGTACCATAGACCATGCCGCGCGCGACCGCATCGCGGTTGGGAATGCCCATGGCATGCAGTTTGACCGACACCATGTTGCCGCAGCTAAACACCGCCGTCCCGCAAAGGGCCAGCAACATGCCGGTGATGGCATGCGGGTTATGCGACAGCGCGTAAATCTGATTGGCAAACAGACAGGCAATCCCGGCAAGACCAAAGGCAGCCCCAAACACAAAGCGCATCCCCGGACGGTTGCCATAAAACGCCCAATTGCCCAGCGCGTTAAAAATGGTCGAGGTGGTAAAGATCACCGCGACAATGCCACTGGCGATGTAGGCGGTGGCGGAATACATCAGGATAAAGTTGATGCTAAACAGCCCGCAGCCCAGAAGCACGCACCACGGATGGGCGCGCCATGGCACCGGACGCCATTTGCGGCTGATCAGCAAGAACCCGCACAGCACAATGGCCGCCAGGGCAAAACGGTAAAAGATCGATGTTTCAACCGGGATCGGCCCGATCTGGAGCTTGATAGCATACCAAGTAAATCCCCAGCAGGCGGTAACGATGACAAACAGAAGGGCGGTCATATGCGGGGCTTTCAATCAAAGACGGGCGCGATTGGTGGCGCGCGAGGGGGTGGCCAAGGGTGTGCAACGGATATGTGGGGCATACCCGATCCGCCTGATTAAGCCCGAAAACCGTTGCGATGGCTTTCACGTTCTTGCGGTGTTTTTTATGTTCTTTGCGCAGAAGGCAGGATCAGGCAAAAAGCCGCATGCCGCGTTCCGATATTTTCCTGAACCCGGCGACGACGTGCGTGGCAAGGGCTTCTTCGACTGCACCGAAACCATCGCGTTTGGCAAGGGTCATGCGGTATTCGCCCAGTTCCGGCAGGCCATGGCGCGGGCCAAGATGCACCAGATCATCGGAAATTACGCTGATCGGTAGGGGCGCAATCGCAAGATCGGCACGCACTGCGGCAATCTGGGCCTGACAAAACTCGCTGGTGTAGGCAATGCGGTAATTGACGTCGGCTTCGTCAAGCGCCTTGAGCGCCATGGTCCGCCAATAACATCCCTGTTCGGCCATCGCCATCGGGACCGGGCGTTTATCAAGGGCTGTGCCATGCCGCGCGCCAAGCCATACAAGCGGTTCGGAATGTATTGGTGGTTGCGGGTCAAGTTCGGGGTCGTAGCTAAACACCGCCACGTCAATTTCACCATCGGCAACGCGATGGCGCAAATTGTAGGTTGGGCCAAGATGGACGTCGATATCGACATGCGGGTGGCTGTCGGCAAAGCGTTTGAGGATTTCGGGAATGGCGATGATGCCGGTGTCGTTGGGAACACCCAGCCGCACGATCCCGGAAAATTCCGGCGCATGAAAATGTGACATGGCTTCGTCATTGAGTTTGAGTAACCGCCGCGCATAGCCCAAAAGAACTTCGCCGTCTTCCGTCAGGCTGACACGGCGGGTTTCACGTTTGAACAATTCACGTTCCACCATGGCTTCCAGCTTTTTGACCTGCAGGCTGATGGCCGATGCGCTGCGATGAACCTTTTCGGCGGCGCGCGAAAAATTACCGGTTTCGCAGATGGCAACAAAGGTCCGGGCAAGGTCCAGATCAAGGTTATGGATCAGGGCGGGAGTAGTGTTCATCGCCAGCCTCATTGTTTTGGTGAATGGCATCTCGTTGTGAGCGCTGCCACCAACAGAAAACCATATCTATGAGAATATCTAATCCATGATGTTAAATCTTCTCGTTTGTCTCATCAATGAGAAATGTTCATTGTTTAAAAAACAGCGATTGGAGATTCTCATGACCGCATCCTTCATATCCTACGAAAACACTCAACGAAGCAGTGCATCACAAGCGTGTGCTCAGGCTGGTGTGACGCTGTCATCCTCAAAATACGAAAGTTTTACCAGGCGTTTCCTGAATGCCTTGACGGCATGGCGCGAAAATCGTCAGAAGCAAAAATCATTGAAGAAAACGCTGTCGCTTGATCCGGAAACACTTCGCGATATTTCGGGCATGACGGCGGCCGAATTGTCCGAACAGATGCAGGGCACAAACGGCCGTCAAACCGGGCGGGGGGTTGCCGCGCACGATGTGCTTGCCGGTATGGTTCTGGCGTGGCCCAGCCCAAAGAAAAAGGATTGAGGCGTCTTGAAAACGACATCCGTGCTGCCCTGTTTTCACATTCTTGCGCAAAACAGGGCAGGGATGCGCGCACGGGACTTTGCAATTTAGATACATGGTGCGATGATCTGTGTTCAGAAAGTCAGGAATACCGATGCCAGAACCGCAATTCGCATCTGTCCCCGGGGCCGAGCAGGCAAAGTTCGAACCCAATGGGCGCTATCAGAAATTTGAAGTCTTCAATCAGTTGATTGGCGATGCAAATCTGCTGCGTGCGGGTGATTTTGGTGACAGCATTTCGGTGGCGCACTGGCGGCGTAAGGCCGATGTCCTGACGCGCTATACCGATCCCGACCATCACACCATCAGTCTGTATGTGAATGGCGGGACCGGCATTCAGCGTAAAATCGGTGCAGATCCGTTGACGGGCGGTGGGCCCGGGCGTTGTTGTTTGATGCCAGCCCACATGACGTCAGACTGGGTTGTGCAAGGTGAGGTGGAACTGTTTCACCTCTATATCCCGCATGCGTCGTGGGAACGGGCGGTGGTTGAGGCCTTTGACATTGAACCCAACGGGGTTGAAGTCCCCGAAAAAACCTTCTTTCTTGATCCTCTGATCGAACAAACCGTGCGGCATGCCATGTTGCCCCTTGATTGGGATGTTCCGGCTGACCGGATGGCGATGTCACATGCCGGGCAATCGTTGATGGGCCATATGTTGTGCAGCTATTCAACCCGGCGTGATCTGGGCTTTAAGGTGCGCGGTGGATTGTCCCCAGTGATCAAACGCCGGGTGTTTGACTATGTCGATGCCAATCTGGATGCGGCCCTAACGATTGAGGATCTGGCGGCTGTTTCCGGCCTGTCGCCCTATCACTTTGCCCGCATGTTTCGAAAATCGGTCGGCGAAGCGCCGCATAAGTTTGTCTTGCGGCGTCGGATCGAGCTGGCGATGACGATGTTGCGATCCGGGCAATATGCTGTGGCGGAAATTGCACATGCCACCGGCTTTTCCAGTCAGGCGCATCTGACCACCCGTTTTCGCGCCATGACCGGTGTGACACCGGCAAAATACCGCGACATATCTTAAGGTACTGATTTCAAAAGAGTGTTAGCGCTAACATCGTGCAAGGGGCATGTGCTGTCTGGCTTTTTGTCATGACAAGTACGATCTGGCCGCGTGACCATCGGTTGTCGTGATCTTTTACTAGTTTTCCTTATTTTTTCGAGCCCATTTCCATCATCACCTTTGCGCGTATCAGTACGCATAAGACACTTGTGTGGCTGCTCGCAAATACTCCCCCATAAGGCCCGAAAACGATTGCCGCCGTGATGGTGTGTTCGTTAATTCGCAGCGATGATTTCTGTCTCGCACCATGTGCATTTACGGTTAATCGTGCTGCGGTTGATTACAAGTTGGCGATCAGAAAATGACATAATTTTATTAAGTTGTTGGTATTAATCAATTTTTACAAGTTGATAATTTCGTTGACAAGATTGGCATTTGGTATCTAAGATTTCACAACAACTAAAATATCAATTAATGGCAAAAGCCAATCCAACGGGAGGATATCCAAATGAAAACCACGTTCAAAACACTCGGACTCTGTGCGGTTCTTGCAGGCGCACTTGCCTCACCTCTGTCAGCTTACGCAGAGACCACGCTTCGTATCGGAACGGTTTTATCGCCGAATGATCCGATGGGGCAGGGGCTTGAAAAGTTTAAGACCGACGTCGAAAAAGCGACCAATGGCGACGTCCTCATTGAGGTGTTCCATAATTCCCAATTGGGCGATACCACCGAAATGATCGATCAGGCTCGTGCGGGTGCTGCTGTTGGCACGGTGACCGATGTTGCCCGTCTTTCCAGTTTTGTACCGTCACTTGCCATCATGTCGGCACCGTTTCTGTTTGATAATTATGAACAGGCCGACAAATTCGCCCTTTCCGATGAATACCTCGCTTGGGGTGAAGAGCTTCGCGAGAAATCCGGCCTCTTGATGATTGCATCGAATTGGTATCAGGGCGCACGTCATGCGTTGACCCAGAAACCTATTTCGGGTCCGGATGATCTTTCCGGTGTTCGGATGCGGACCATCGGAGCGCCTGTGTGGATTGAAACCATCCGTGCGATGGGGGCTGAGCCCACCCCGATTGCTTGGGGTGAGGTTTACAGCGCATTGCAGCTTGGCACAATTGATGCGGCTGAAGCTCAGCCAACGGCGATTTGGAATGCCAAACTTTACGAAGTGATCAAGAATGTCACGAAAACAGGACATATCCAGCTGGTTACAGCTCTTGTTGTTGGCGCAGATGCCTGGGACGAGATTTCTGAGGAAAATCAGAAAATTGTCCGTGATCTGGCTGTCGAAAATGGTCGCTATGCGTCCAAGCTGACCATCGAACTTGGTGAAAAGGCGCTTGAAGACGTTGCGGCAAGTGGCGTTGAGGTCAGTGAAGTTGATCTGGCTCCGTTCAAGGAGGCCGTTGCTCCGGTTTATCAGATGCTTGATCTCGAAGCAGAGGCAGAAATCGTCAACAAGGTTCTTGGACGCTAATTCCAGGGCTTAGAAAACGTGCCGAACAAAAGTGCGTTGCCGCGCGTGCGCAGCAACGCACTTCAAATTTCAAGATGGAATAGAATACATGCTCAAGCGAATTGAGTTTGCTTTTGGCGGAATGCTGCTTGTCACCGTTGTGTTACTTGTTGCCGTCGCATCCGTTTCAAGGGCAATGGGAACGCCGATTATCTGGTCGGTCGAAATGGCTCAGCTGATTTTTGCGTGGCTGTGCATGTTGGCAGCAGATATCGCCATGCAGGAAGACCGGCATTTCGGGCTTCAAATCGTAAGAGAAGTTGTTTCTCCGCGTACTGCCGATCTGATCGAGGTTTTTAACATCGTTGTGATCATCGGTTTTCTGGCGTTTCTTCTTTATTACGCTTGGGGCAACATGGTTTTGATGCATCCGCGTCTTGTTGGTGCGGCCCAGATCAATGCTTCCTACATTCATGCGTCGATGGTCGTTGGCATCCTTTTGATGATCCGCACCATGGTATCACAACTTATCCGACGTATGCGACGCAGGGAGGCAAACTGATGTTGATCTTGATCGCGGTTCTATTCACGGTTTTCCTCATTATCGGCATGCCTGTGGCGTTTGCGCTTGGGCTCGCATCTATTCCGGTTTTTGTTGTAAGCGGCGCCATGCCACCGACGGTGGTTATTCAGAAAATGGTGACGGCAACACAAAGTTTTCCGCTTTTGGCTGTGCCCTTCTTTATCTTTGCCGGCAACCTGATGAACGTGACGGGCATTACCTATCGCCTGGTTAAATTTGCCCGATTGCTAACCGGCTGGATGGCGGGTGGTTTGGCGCAGGTTTCCATTGTGCTGAGCTTCATGATGGGCGGTATTTCCGGTTCGGCTGTTGCCGATGCCTCGATGGAGGCACGCCTTCTGGGCCCCAGTATGATCAAGCAGGGGTATTCCAAGGCGATGACGGCCGCTGTTTTGGCCTTTGGTTCGGTGATTACCGCAACCATTCCGCCGAGCATCGGCTTGATCCTGTTTGGCTTTGTCAACGAGGTCTCTATTGGCCGCCTGTTCCTTGCCGGGGTTGTGCCCGGCATTTTCCTGACAATCGTTTTGATGATCACAACTTGGCTGGTTGCGCGCAAAAATGGATACAAGCCCGACCTACCAACCGTCCCAAGTGGTAAGGAACTGGTGTCGAGCTTTTCTGAAAGTGTCTGGGCCTTGGCGTTCCCGGTCATTCTGATTGTCGGGTTCCGCTTTGGCATTTTTACCGCGACCGAAGCCGGTGCTTTCCTTGTCTTCTATGCGCTTGGCGTCGGGTTGTTCATTTATCGTGAACTTGATTTCAAGAAGTTCCGCGAAGCTGTGACAAGCTCAATTTCCGATCTGGGAATGGTCATGTTGCTGATCATTATGGCTGCTGTTCTTGGCTATGCCATGACCATCGAACGTGCCCCACAACAAATCACCGAATTTGTCACGACGCTGACGGAAAACCCGACGATGATATTGATGCTGGTGGTCGCGGTTCTGGTGGTCAGCGGTATGTTTCTCGAGGGGGCAGCCAATATTCTTCTGGTTACACCGATTGTCATGCCGGTGCTGATCAGTGCTGGTTATGATCCTGTGCACATGGGCATTCTGATTGTCACATTGATCAATTTTGGCGGGCTGACACCGCCTGTCGGGGTCATCATGTTTACGGTCTGTGGCATTCTTGATGTCAAGACTGGCGCCTATAGCCGCGCGTCCATCCCGTTTTTCATCGCGATGGGAATATTCTTCATTTTGATGGCTGCAGTACCAAGCTTGACGTTGATCTTGCCCAATACATTGATGTAATCGATGACCTGAGAAATTCAGGCACCAGAAGAATTGCCAAGGAGATATATAGAATATGAAGACTTCTACTGGTGGATTGATTGCCGTGCAGGGGGGCGGGATTAAAACCAACGCTCATGTACCTGCCTCTGCCTTGGTATATGAAGAAATCAGAAGACAGATTGTTTCTTTGACGCTTCTGCCTGAAACGACGCTTGTGCGTGCGGAGCTGGCTGACAGTTTTAGTGTCAGCCAGTCGCCCGTGCGTGAAGCGATCATGCGGCTTGAACAAGACGGATTGGTTGTGTCCTATCCGCAATCACGGACAGTTGTGACCAAGATTGATGTTGCGCGGATTCGCGAAGAGCATTTCCTGCGGGTGGCCGCAGAATGTGAAGCGGTTCGTCAATTGGCTGAAGCACCGGAAACAGGTGCGGTTGTCAAGGCCAAGGGCATTGTCAAAATGCAAGAAGCACTGGTCGGCGATATTGAACAGATTGATCTGTTCAAACAGCTCGATGAAAGCTTCCATGCGGCACTTTTTAATGGCGTCAATCAGTCCAACCTGCATTTGCAGATTACCGCGCGTAGTGGGCATCTTGAAAGGGTTCGGACCCTTGATTTGCCACGTGCGGGAAAAATGTTTTCGGTTCTCGAAGGCCATAAGGCCGTTATTGCCGCCATCCAATCAGGTGATGGTTATGAGGCGACCACGCAGATGCGTCAGCACCTCTCAGGAACAATGGAACGCTTGCCCCAGATTATCGAGGAAAACAAGGATCTGTTTTCCTAACCACCTTTGTCTTTCATCGTTGATCGTTAGGCCGGATGTTGATTTCGGGCAAGAAAGCGATCGAGTTCTCGTTGCGCGGGCGGTTGACCGGTAAAGACCTCTACATATTCGGGAATACGCTGCAGGCGTACCGCAAGGTCTTCATCTGTCTGCATCGAGATATAGCCGATTTGCACCAGATATGTGGTTCTCGCACGGGTATCGGCCAAACGCTCGTTCTGGCCAAAGCGCATAAACATTTGTTTAAGCGCATCAAGACGTTGTTCGTCGGCAGACTGTATTTCCCTAAGCAATGCCGGGGACCGGACGGACCAGCCCCGAATGGCAAATTCAAATTTGGCGTCAAACAGTTCCGGCTTTAACCAGCAGTCAATGACATTGAGCATCGCCTCGGTCACGGTTTCGGCAAATGCCTCTGTCTGTTTGATGAGGTTGCCGGTGTTTTTCGCGCGCCATTGCGTAATCAAGGCATCCAGCAGTTCCTTCCGATCCTTGAAGAACCAGTAGAAACTTGTTCGTGACAGGTTAAGCCGCTTGGCAAGGGTTTGAATTTTAACCCCGTCCACCCCGGTTTCAAGCAATGCGTCATAAGCCGCATTCAGCCAGACCTCGGGCGAACCGCGCCAGCCACCATTTTGTGATTGTTCTTCCATGGCTTCAGTCCATAGCAAACTGCAGGGCGCACAACAAGCAAACTACACATGAATGTACTATAAATATACATCTATGAACTTAAAATTGACATAAGTGTACATTTATCCATATGGTTGAGAAGAGAGAGTTCGAAACCGGAGTTCCCGCACATGTCCAACGATCCCATTCTTCAGCCCTATCAGCTCAAGCATCTTACCCTGCGCAACCGGATTATGATGACGTCTCATGAGCCTGCCTATCCAGAGGATGGCATGCCAAAGGAACGCTACCGCGCTTATCACGTGGAACGCGCAAAGGGTGGTGTGGCGATGACCATGACAGCGGGGTCTGCTGCGGTATCCAAGGACAGCCCGCCGGTTTTCAACAACCTGCTTGTCTATAAGGACGAAGTTGTGCCGTGGATGAAGGATCTGACCGACGCCATTCACGAACACGGTGCGGCGGTGATGATCCAGTTAACCCATCTTGGCCGTCGGACCCGGTGGGATAAAGAATTCTGGTTGCCGGTTGTGTCGCCATCACACAACCGCGAAGCATCCCATCGTGCCTTTCCCAAAAAGATGGAAGACTGGGACATTGAGCGGATCATTAAAGATTATGCCGATGCAGCCGAACGGATGAAAGCGGGCGGCATGGATGGGATTGAGCTTCAGGCCTATGGCCACTTGATGGATCAGTTCTGGTCGCCGCTGACCAATGATCTTGATGGCCCATATGGCGGGGGCATCGATAACAGGTTGCAGTTTACCTTTGACGTTCTTACCGAAATTCGCAAACGGGTCGGTCCCGATTTCATCGTTGGTGTGCGCTATTCCGGGGATGAGTGCCTTGAAGGTGGTCTGACAAAAGAAGACGGTCTGTCGATCTCAAAGCGCCTGAAAGACAGCGGGATGATTGATTTTCTCAATGTGGTTCGGGGCCATATTGACACCGATGCGGGTCTTACCGATGTGATTCCGATCCAGGGCATGGCAAATTCGCCGCATCTTGACTTTGCCGGTGAAATTCGGGCTGCGACCAACTTCCCAACTTTCCATGGAGCAAAAATCCCCGATGTCGCAACCGCACGTCATGCGATTGCCTCGGGCAAGGTCGATATGGTCGGCATGACCCGTGCGCATATGACCGACCCGCATGTTGTGCGCAAAATCATCGAGAAACGCGAAGAGGAAATTCGACCCTGTGTCGGCGCGAACTATTGCCTTGACCGTATTTATCAGGGTGGAGCGGCCTATTGCATCCACAATGCGGCGACCGGGCGTGAACTCGACATGCCCCATATCATCCCAAAAGTGGAAACCCGCAAAAAGGTTGTGATTGTCGGCACAGGTCCTGCGGGGTTGGAGGCGGCACGGGTTGCAGGTGAACGCGGACATGACGTTGTTGTCTTTGAAGCCGCCGACAAACCGGGCGGGCAGGTGCGGTTAACCGCGCAAAACGAACGCCGTAAGGAAATGATCAGCATCATCGACTGGCGCATGAACCAGTGTGCGCAGCATGGTGTCACCTTCCACTTCAATACATGGGCGGAAGTTGACACCGTTCAGGCCGAAAATCCAGACGTTGTGATTATTGCAACCGGCGGCTTGCCCGATACCGAAGTGCTGTCACGCGGCAACGATCTGGTGGTTTCTTCGTGGGATATTATTTCCGGTGACGTCAAGCCGGGGACCAATGTTCTGGTGTTTGATGACGCAGGCGATCATTCAGGACTTCAGGCCGCCGAACTTATTGCGCAGTCTGGTGCAAAGGTCGAAATCATGACCCCGGACCGTTCATTCGCACCGGAAGTCATGGCGATGAACCTTGTTCCCTACATGCGCTCCATGCAAAAACTCGATGTGACGTTTACGGTGACATATCGTCTGGCGGCGGTTGAGAAAGACGGCAATTATCTGACGGCCCATGTCGGAAGTGACTATGGTGGCGTCGCCAAACAGCGCACGGTTGATCAGGTGGTGATCAATCATGGGACCATTCCGCTTGATGATCTTTACTTTGAGCTCAAATCGGCATCCTCAAACCATGGCGAGATGTCGCATGATCAACTGATTGCCGGAACGCCCCAGTCAGTTGTGCGCAACGCGAACGGAAATTTCCAGTTGTTCCGCATTGGTGATGCGGTATCCGCACGCAATACACACGCGGCGATTTATGATGCGCTACGGCTGCTAAAAGACATTTAAGCGGTCGGCTCAGGTCGCTTGTACGATGACCCAATGAACAGGCGCGTGCCGCACATCATCTGCGGCACGCATCCAAGGTCAGGATTAGTCCGGGGTGCCCCAAACGCCGGTTTGTGCAGCCTCATGGGCATATGTCCGAAGAGGTTTTGGTTTACGGCCAAGGATCTGTTCAATGTCGCCTGTCGGTGTTTTGTTCCGACCGTCCAGAACTTCTGAAAACAGATAGCGGATCAAACCTCGGACGTCGTCGGGTACGCCATCCTGTTCAAGGCCAGCATCAAGCTGGTCAAGTGTGATGGGAACAAAGGCAATGTCGCGGTTAGCAGAACTGGCGATGATGGCGGTTGCTTCTTCAAAGGTCAGGACATCAGGCCCTGAAAGCTCGTACGTCTTGCCAATATGTGCCGGGTCAAGAAGGGCTGTGACCGCACATTCGGCGATGTCGTCGGCATCAACGAACGGCTCGGGAATGTCGCCGGCAGGCAGGGCAAGTACGCCGTTTTGAAGATAAGGCAGGAACAGGTCTTCGCTAAAGTTCTGGAAGAACCAATTGGCCCGGAGCACGGTCCAGTCAGCCCCCGAATTTCGCAATGTGCGTTCCGCATCCTGTGCAGCATCTTCCCCACGGCCCGACAACATCACAAGTCGTTTCGCACCATGGCTTAGGGCGCGGGCTGCAAAATCAGCGATGATCTGATCCGAGCCGGGAGCAGCCAGATCAGGCTGAAACGTGACATAAACGGCATCAATGTCGCGTAAGACATCATCCCATGTGTTGGGCTTCGTCCAGTCAAACGATGGCGTGGTGCTGCGCGATACAGCACGTACCGAGTGGCCAAGGTTTTGCAGTTGTTCAGCGACACGTCGGCCGGTTTTGGCCGTTGCGCCAAGTACGAGAAAACGGGTTTTTACTGTCATTTTAGGGCTCCTGACATTGGGGTTTTAAATATGATAAATCCTCACATTTGCTAAATGTGATAAATCCTCGTATTCTGTTCGTCAAGAGAGTTGACAGGGAACCGGCCTGTTGCTGTTGTCTAAAAACAGTTAGATAAGCTTATGAAAACAGGACGTAAGTATTTGTCAGATAACGCGAAAAAGATGCGCCGTGCCCCCACGCAAAAAAGAAGCCGCGAGCGGGTGCAAAACATCCTTAAGGTGGCGTGCGAGCTGATTGCATTGCAGGGAAGTGATGGGATGAAGATGGGAGAACTCGCAGAAAAGGCGGGAGTCTCCATCGGATCGCTGTATCAGTATTTTCCCGATAAGGCGGCGATCATTCATGCGCTGGCCGATCGCTACAACGATGAATCCCGCCACTGTATCGAAGAAGCCCTGTCAGCGGTCACGTCTGCGCACAACTTGATCGCGGCTTTTGATCAGCTGATCGACACCTATTTCGAACTGTTCCTTGCCGAACCGGTCATATGCGACATCTGGACGGGTACGCAGGCCGATAAGACGCTGCGTGATATGGAGCTTGAAGTCAGTCGGGAAAATGGTGCGTTCCTTGCCCGGACAATCGCGCGGTTGCGCAATGAACAGACTGCCGACCCGTCCATTTCGGCCCGGTGTCTTTTGATTATGAGCATGGGGGAGGCTACCATGAGATTGGCGATTTCCGTTCCAATTGACGAAGGTCGCGAAATTGTTGGCAGCTATAAGCGCATGACGCGCCGTGAAATCACTGAAATGCTTGATGCGTCCTAGGAACGGTTATGCGCGGCCTGTCGTGAATGGTTTTGGTCCCGGACGTCCGAGCAGGAAGCCTTGCACATAATCGACCTTGTGCTCTGTCAGGAAGTCGAGTTCTTCCTGTCGTTCGATGCCTTCGGCAATAACCTCGATGCCGAGCTGTTTGGCAAGGTCGATCAGTTTGCTGACAATGGCCTGTTTGTAGTTGTCATGATCAACGTGGTCGATCAGCTCGCGGTCAATTTTAATGATGTCCGGACGCAGATCCGGCAACATGTTGAGCGTCGAATATCCTGACCCAACATCATCAAGTGCAACCCTGAAACCTGAGTCCCGATATGATCGCAGGATGTGGCCAAGATGCGACGTGCTGCGGACTTTTTCGGTTTCAATGACTTCAAAGACAATGCTGCTGCGGTCAATTTGGCATTCTTCGACCACCTCGATGGTGGATCGCAGGCAGAAATCGGGATCGTAAATCGAACTCGGCGTGAAATTGATAAACAGATTGCCAGTCACGCCTGCCTTATGAGCATTGCGCACGTTTGCCGCACGCGCGGCGCGGTCAAGCTGGAACAAAAGTGTCGCGGATTGTGCGGCGTCAAACAGTTGCCCAGGTGTAATTTCGCTGCCGTCTGCGGCAACACCCCGCAGTAGGCATTCATGTCCATAGGGGGCGGTGAAGTCGCTGATCGGGAAGATCGGCTGAAATGCTGAATTCAGGCGGCTTTCGCGCAAAACATCTCCCAGCCATTCCGCACCAATCGCAGCCCTGATCGCATTCAGGCTTGTGATCCGGGAAATGTCATCGATTTCCGGTGACTGTTTGGGAGGCATGATCAATGCTTTGGTTGCGGCCATTTCTTCGGGCAGAAGATCTTTTGAAATCACATCAATCAGGTCACGCAACCCCGGGCGGGAATAGTTAATGGTCAATGTTGCAACGGATGCCGTCTTCTCAACGGGAAGGTCGATAGACTTGGCCGCGGCAAGAATTTTGCCCGTTATGTGTGACACCGGTGGCCATAAAAACAACTGACCTTCTTTCGGGGCGATTTCCGGAATGGAATCACATTTTTTGCAGTAGGTCACTTGTTCCTCCCCGGTACCGTCTTTGCCCAACATACTGAACGAAAAGAGATTAGGTGGCAATTTGAATGGCTCATCACTGTGCCATTTGGGCCTTGCTGTGCCAAAGCACGAGAGCCCAGATTGGAAAAAATTCAATTCTAAAGGGATAAATCAGGGGAAGCAGCACGTCAAATATCGATGGTGAACAAATCGATGGTTTGTTGGCGACCACGAATGTCAAAGGTGCCAAGCGCACGAAAGTCGACACCGGCGTCTGCAAGCTCATGACATAGCGCACGTGTTGTTTCACTGATCAGTATTTCAGTGCCAGTTTCCTTGTTCATGTTTTCAAGCCGCGATGCCAGATTGGCAGCATCCCCCTGAATGGTAAAATCGACCCGGTCACGTGAGCCGACCGGCCCGGCAACCACAGGGCCGGTATGAATGCCAATTCTGGTTTCGATTTTTTGATGACCTGCAAACAGATGTTTACGGCTAAGTTTTTGCATGGCAATGGCCGCGCGCACGGCATTTGCCGCGTGATCAGGATCATCATGGACAACATTGAAGGCAGCATGCAGCGCGTCACCAACATAGTTAAGTACCGCCCCGCCATGATCGCGGATCGGGGCATTCACCAGATCAAAATATTCATTGAGTAACGAGATAACTTCTGCCGGTTCAAGTTGTTCTGCCATGCGGGTAAAGCCGCTGATGTCGGTGAACATTACTGTCGCATAACGCAACTCGCCCGATGCACGTGGGTCATCGTTGCGTTCACGTTCCATCGCCAGATTGACAACATCCTGACTGACATAGCGTTCAAAAGCCCGGCGCATGCGGTCCTTTTCCGATAGGCCTTCGGCCATGCGGTTAAATTCAAAGGCCAGTTTTCCGGCTTCGTCGTCGCTGGTGACGGCAATGCGGGTGTCTATCTTGCCCTGGCCGATGTCACGAACCGCCTCGGTCAGGCGGCTTATGGGGGATGTCAGGGTGCGGTTGATGAAATACAGGCACAGAACAGCGGCTGTTTCGGTGGCGATGACATCCAAAATCACGGCCTGTTCGACACTTAGGCCCTGCGTTGCGCGAATGTCACGAAAGACCGTCAAGTCCAAAAGAATGGCCATTGACGAAATCAAGGTCAAGGCAAGGATAACAACCGCCAGCCGATGACCAATTCGCGCGCGACCGGGACGGAAATTAAACCCCCAATTCTTATGGATGTCGTGCTTGATTGTTTCGCTGCATGCGGCAGCGGCAAAGAAGGCGTAAATCGCAAAATGGGCAGCATAGGCAAAGCTGAACCAAAGGCTGCCATAGATTTTCAGGATGGTTGGCACCTGTGCGGAAAGTTCCGGGTAGGTGTTGAAAATGCCAAGCCCAAACGCCGCAACAGAATAGATCAGCCCAACACAAAACGCCCATATGGATGAAGCAAGCGCAAGCTGCCGTAGCCTGCGCAAACCCGGGCTAAGGCGCTGGGACGAGTTGCTGTGCAACCCTGTAATCATTTTGCTGATTGGGCGGAATAAAAACCATGCACCAATCGCATTTAACCCGACCAGAATGGTGATATTGACAAGGGCCGCACGCCAGATCAGGGATGTGTTTCCGGAAATCAGGACATACGCCCCAGAAAAACACACATCAATAATTGCCATACCAATCATCGCAACGACATAGCGCGCGACAAAGGGTGCCGATGCGGATTGATCGGTGCTCGCTGTTGTCGGGCGCAAAATGCTTTGTGCGATGTTGCTCATATCCTGGATCACGGATTTTCCTGTTGTGTTCAATTCATACGAGAAGAGCGGCAATCAGGTTCATTTCATCTTGATTAGATGCAGGAAAGTCCGGTTGGCAGGATGCCTTGCTGCACTTATGATGATGTAGAGCAGATAGGAAAATCATGCAGTTTAGTCTTCGACAGTATCAGGCAGAGGCAGCAAGCCACAACCACACTGATTTTCACCAGATTATCATTTCCGATCTTGGTCTTCTGGAGATGGAAATTGAAGGCCGTGGCGGTCAAGTGCGCGGCACAAAGATGGCCTTTGTACCCGCCGGTGATACGCATGCCTACCGAGCAGAGGGATTAAACAGGTTTCTTGTGCTCGATATCGATATCGCCGTTACCCAGCGGACGGGCATTGAAATGCTGTGGCGTCGTAACACCAATGCATCACCTTATTTTCAAATGGCGACGGGGCAACAGGCAGCTATTTCGACCCTATTGCAGATTTTGTCACTAACCACACACAATAGAAATCAGATCAGATTGCCGAGCCGGGTTGGCGGATGCGGCGCCATGATTGATGATTTAACTGATGAAGAAGGGATTGTTTGCGACGGTTTACGGCGCATTCTGTCGGGGACGTCGGCAGCTTTGGTGACGTCGACAAATGGTTCGGGTTTGCCTGGTGTTTTGCCATCCCGTTTGCAACGCGTTCTCGATTGGGCCGACGTGCGAATGGCCGACCCGATTACGGTTGGGGATATGGCTGCTGTCGCGGTTCAGTCGGAAAGCAGCTTCTTTGTCAGTTTTCAGCGATATCTTGGCACAACGCCGATGCGCTGGCTTACCGAGCAACGCTTGCTTGCTGCACGCCAATTATTGCTTGGTTCTGATGATCACACCTCAATCGGGGTACTGGCATCACAGGTTGGGTTTACCGATCAAAGCGCATTCTCGCGCGCGTTTTCACGCCGCTTCGGACATCCCCCAATCAGGATACTCCGCCAACTACCCGATCAGGTTTGCGACATTTAACCGCTTAAAAATCAAAAGAAGCTTTTGTCGGATCGATTGCAATTGTGAGCCATTACTCAGAATAATTTTGCGCGCCGTTCTTGGCAAAGCGGAGGTGCTACCGACCATCGTCGTTGGATGTTTGCTGATGTTGGCCGGGGGGGGGGCGG